>Ga0207828_100076_pt1 | contig 140137 bp, 131 predicted proteins | sample TtaePargueraPR_11_FD_187276 | JGI IMG/M metagenome (GOLD analysis project Ga0207828, IMG submission 187276) | Aerobic enrichment media microbial communities from Bioluminiscent Bay, La Parguera, Puerto Rico - Tt and P2 (3) (SPAdes) | ecosystem: Environmental > Aquatic > Marine > Unclassified ... | reverse complement strand
GCCATGCCGATCCTGCCAGACGCGGCGTTCCGGATGACGGCTCCGCCCGACCTTCGGCTGCGTTCCCCTCGGGAACGCCGTCAGTCCCTTGGCGGCTTCGGACCGTTACAGGTGCGGGGGATCACCCGCAGGTGCCGTACCGCCCCTTGCGGGCCCGGGGTCGCGGCGCCGCCGGAAGGCCGATACGGGCCGGGCGCGGCGCATGCGGAAGGCGCCGGCTCTCCTCGCAATTCCTCCGCCTGCTCCCGCGCGCGCTCCTTCCTGGCGCCGCGCCGGCCGCGCATTGTCGTGTTTGCCAGGGGCGCAAGGTCCGGGCTCGCCGCCGGATGCGGCTGCGCGCCTCCCCTCCCGCGAGCGCGAGGGGAGAGGCCGCCTGCCTCGGCCCTCTCGTGAAAGTCCGGGCCGCAGCCAGCGGCCCGCAAGCGCGACCGCGCGCCCGCAGCGAGTGCAGGGAGCGAGGACAGCCAAGGGGCCGCATGGCCCCGCCGGCGCCTGAGGCGAGCAAACAACTCCTCCCGCCGGCTCAGCGTTCGTCCTGCGGCTCCTCGCTGCGGCATTGTTCATAGGTGCTCCAGCCCGAGCAGATGCCGTAGGGGCCGCGGATGAAGATCGCCTCGATCCGGCTGATCAGGCCCTTCTCGACCTTGAACAATTCGCCCAGCTGCCAGCTCCAGTTGATCGGGCGGTGGTCGAAGAAGGCGAAGGCGAAGACCACCCCGCGCTCCTCGTCGACCGCGACGATCCGGCGGTCGCGGATCGAGGTCACCGCCCCGATCAGCGAGGTCTCGAGCTGTTCGCGGCAGCCGGCCCGGGCCCCGCTCTCGGGCGTGCCCGCGGTGACGATGCCGTTCTCGTAGCGCACGCAATCCTCGGTGAAGGGGTAGTAATCCTTGCCCGTGTTGCGCTCGACCGCCTCGAAATAGTGATTGGCCATCTCGACCAGCTCGGCGCGGCTGTGGCGTTCGGCCTCGGGCACCGGTGCGAAATAGCCGGGCCAGGGCGCGCCCATGGCCTCCACCGCCGCGCCGGTGGCGGGGAAGGGGCTCGAGGGCGGGCCGGCATTGGGGCCGAGCGGGCGTTCGGGTCGCGCGGCGATCTGTTCGATCTCGGCGATCCGGCCCTCGCCGTCGATCCGCAGCCGCAGCGAGAGGCCGACCGGCTCGGGCTCGCGCGCCGGCCCGGTCGCCGAGGAGGAGGCCTGTTCCATCACCGTCACCAGCGCCGCGACCTGCATGGTTTCGGTATCGGGTACGACCAGCCTGTAAGTGCCCGGCGCGACCGTGGTCGCCCACAGCCCCTCGTTGCCGAGCGGCAGTTCGACCCCGTTCTCGGTGAAGCGGGCGTTGCGCGCGAAGAGTTCGTCCGACGCCTCGCCTGCGGCCATCGCTTCGAGATAGCGCTCGACATAGCTTTCGAGGCAGGCGCGCGCGCAGGCCTGCGGCGGGCTTTCCTGCGCCGCCAGGCTCCCGGCGGGGGGCGCGGCCAGCAGGCCGAGCGCGCAGGCGGCGGCCAGCTTGCGGAATCCTCGTGTCATGATGTCTGTCCCCTTCCCTTGTGCCGCGCGCGGTGGACGGGGACCTGCGGCCTGCTGCCGCCTGTTCGGTTCCCGCCGCGGAATCGCCCCGGCCGGACGCGAGGCTATCAGGCGACCGGGCCGCGGCAAGGGATTTGTGGCGCGGGCGGGCGATCCGCCCCGCTCAGGCCGCGACCAGCGCCTCTTCGGCAAAGAGGTAGCGGCGCTCGTCGCCCTCGAGCACGATCGCGGTCAGGCAGCCGCTGTCATAGGCGCCGGTGTCGATCCCGATCCGGTTGCCGCGGTCTTCCGGGCCTTCGCTGATCGAATGGCCGTGGACCACCACATGCTCATGCGGCGCGGCATGCGAGAGGAAGGGTTCGCGAATCCAGCGCAGGTCCTTGCTGCGCTGTTCCTCCAGCGGGGTCCCGGGCAGGATCCCGGCATGGACGAAGAGATAGTCGCCCACCACGATGCGGTCCTCGAAACTGGCGATGAAATCGAGATCCTCCTGCGGCACCGCCGCGCGCATCCATTGCTGCACCTCCGCGACCTTGGCCGCGCGGTACTGTTCGCGCTCCATGCCGTAGCTGAGCACGGTCTCGCGCCCGCCGTGGCGGAGGAAGTGGCGCAGCACCTCCTCGCGGTCGAGCGCGTTGACGAACATCTCCTCGTGATTGCCCATCAGGACGCGGACCTTGCGGCGCTGCTGCCAGGCGCGGACGGTGTCGAGCACGCCGCGGCTGTCGGGCCCGCGGTCGACCAGGTCGCCGAGCAGGATCACCAGCGAATCCGCCTGGCCGGAGGCGACGTCGTCCGCCTCGATCTTCTCGATCAGCTGGCGCAGCAGGTCGAGCCTACCGTGAATGTCGCCGACGGCATAGATCCGCTGGCCGGCGGGCACATGGGCGACCGGACGGGCCTTCTCGCGGCGGCGGGTGAATCGGTTGAGGAATTGGTCGATCATGGCGCAGTGCGAATATTCTACCTCGGATTGCGTGCGAAAGCCCCTGTGGCCGGAATGCTTGCACTCCGCTGAATGTGGTGCCGAAAAATCACACCAAGCTGGTTTGTAAGCGATTATGCGCAATAAGTCTTGTGCGATGCAGCACGTATGGGCAAGTTTATTCCGCGATTGTCCAAGAGTGCCCGTCCATATGACAAAGAGGCACCAGCAGTCGCAGCAGGTGGGACGAGGCTCTGAAAAAAAGCAATTGGGGAATAATTGCCATGCTTACGTCCGTCCGCAGCCTGATGGCTGCTACCGTTCTTGCCACTTCCGTTTTCGTCGCGGCTCCCGCGATGGCCCAGGAAGTTACCGTTTCCGGCAATGCCGCCATCGTCACCGAATACCGCTTCCGCGGCGTTGACCTCTCGGGCGGCGACATCGCCGTTCAGGGCGGCATCGATGTCGGCCTGCCGAGCGGCTTCTATGTCGGCACCTGGGGTTCGTCGATCGACGAAGACACCGTCGGCTACGGCCACACCGAACTCGACATCTACGGCGGCTGGACCGGCGACCTGACCGAAGGCGTTGCCGCCGACGTCGGCGTGATCGCCTATCTCTATCCGAACGCCGGCCCCGGCGATTTCGACTATATCGAATTCTACGGCTCGCTGACCGCGTCGCTCGGCCCGGCAGAACTGACCGGCGGCTTCGCCTATGCGCCCGACCAGGACTCGCTCGGCAGCACCGACAACCTCTACATCTACGGTGACGTCGGCGTCGGCATTCCCGACACCCCGATCAGCCTTTCGGGCCATCTCGGCTACACCGACGGCTTCCTGACCTACACCACCGATGGCGACGCCTTCGACTGGTCGGTCGGCGCGGACGTCGCGCTCGGTGAAAACCTCTCGGTCGGCGTGGCCTATGTCGGCGCCGAAGGCGACATCGCCGCCGGCGATTACGACTTCGTCGACGACGCGATCGTCGGCACGCTCTCGGTCTCCTTCTAAGACCGGCGCACAGCCAACAGCAGGGCCCGCTCCGGATTGCCGGGGCGGGCCCTTTGCTTTGCGGCGAACAGGGCTTGCCCGGCCCCGCCCCCGCTTCCTACATGGGGCGCGCAAGCCAGCGGCAAGGGAACCAGCCAATGACCAAATATCTTCACACCATGATCCGGGTCACCGATCCGGATGCGACCATTGCCTTCTTCGAACTGATCGGGCTGAAGGAAGTGCGCCGGATGGAAAGCGAAAAGGGCCGCTTCACGCTGATCTTCCTCGCCGCCCCGGGCGACGAGGACGCGCAGGTCGAGCTGACCTACAACTGGCCGCCCGAAGGCGGCGAGGCGGAACACTATGACGGCGGCCGCAATTTCGGCCATCTCGCCTATCGCGTCGACGATATCTACGCGACCTGCCAGCGGCTGAAGGATGCCGGGGTGACGATCAACCGCCCCCCGCGCGACGGGCACATGGCCTTCGTCCGGACCCCCGACGGGATCTCGATCGAACTGCTCCAGGACGGCCATCTCGAGCCGCAGGAACCCTGGGCGAGCATGGAAAACAGCGGCAGCTGGTAAACGCTCCGGCGCGGCCGGCGGTCAGATGCCGTCGGTCACGCCCTCGGGCCGCTTCTGCGGGGCGAAGCGCAGGACGAGATAGCCGATGATCGCCGAGATCAGCGAGCCGCCGAGAATGCCGATCTTGGCTTCCTCGATCAGCAGCGGATAGCGCGGGAAGGCGAGCTGGGCGATGAACAGGCTCATGGTGAAGCCGATCCCGCACAGGACCGCCGTGCCGTAGATCTGCGGCCAGGTCGCCTCGTCCGGCCGCCGCGCGATCCCGAGCTTGTCGGCCACCACGATGGTGGCGAAGATGCCGGCCTGCTTGCCGACCACCAGGCCGCCGGCGATCGCCAGCGGGAGCGGGGCGAAGACCTCGGCCCAGCCGATCCCCGCGAGCGCGACGCCGGCATTGGCAAAGCCGAACACCGGAACCACCAGATAGGCGTTCCAGCCGACCAGCGCGTGTTCGATATTCTCGAGCAGGCTGTGCCCGTCGCGCCGGCGCATGGGGATGGTCAGCGCCGCCACCACCCCGGCGATCGTGGCATGGACGCCCGAATTGAGCACGCAGTACCACAGCACCAGCGCGAGCAGGATATAGACCCAGATCCGGTCCACCCGCAGGCGGTTCATCAGGATCATCGCACCGACCACGAACAGCGAGCCGACCAGCCAGGCCAGCTTGAGATTGGCGGTATAGAACAGCGCAATGATCATCACCGCGCCGATGTCGTCGACGATCGCCACGGTCAGCAGGAACAGCCGCAGCGGGCCCGGCACGCGGTTGCCGAGCAGGCCGAGCACGCCCATGGCGAAGGCGATGTCGGTTGCCGCCGGAATCGCCCAGCCGTTGGAGAGATTGGGCTCGCTGCCGGCGAGCAGGAAGAACACCGCGGCCGGGGCGGCCATGCCGGCGCCGGCGGCGAGGATCGGCAAATTGCGCTTCTGCGCGTCGGACAATTGCCCCGCGATCAGCTCGCGTTTCACTTCCAGCCCGACGACGAAGAAGAAGATCGCCATCAGCCCGTCGTTGATCCACAAATGGAGCGTGTCGAGCTTGGCGATCGGGGTCCAGGCCAGCACGCCGTGGAACAGGTCGTGATATTCGTGCGCGAAGGCGGAATTCGCGACCACCATTGCGGCGGCCGCGACGCAGATCAGCAGCACGCCCTCGAAGGCATCGGAGACGAACAGGGCCTTGAAGGGACGAATGGCGGCGTTGAGGCTGAGTTTCGGCTGGAGCATGTCGTTAACTCCATTTCCGATATAGCCGCATGATGCAAGCGCATCTGGCGCTTGCCCGGGCCATTTTTGGCAATTAACATGCGTGACAGTACCTGTCGGGGGGTGCGGCTTGCCGGGACCTTGGGGAATTGCTCCGTTCGAATGGCTCGTGCTGGCCGAGCACGAGCTGTTCCTGTTCGCCGGGGTCTTCTTCCTGATCGGCGCGATCGATGAATTGCTGGTCGACGGGATCTACGGCTGGCTGTGCCTGAGCGGAAGGCTGCGGAGGCCGCGGGTGGACCGGGGCATGCTTCGCCGGAGCGAACTTGCCGGCCTGGCCGCCATGTTCGTCCCGGCCTGGCAGGAGGCTGCGGTGATCGGCCCGACGATCGGCCACGCCCTGCGCGCCTGGCCCCAGCGCGCGCTGCGGATCTATGTCGGGGTCTATCGCAACGATCCCGCCACGCTCGAGGCGGTGATGCGCGCCAGCGGCGGCGACCCGCGGGTGCGGGTGGTGATCAACGACCGCGGCATTATGTAGCAAACGCACCAATGTGTAGGCAGTTATCCGCCTTGCTGGTGGCGGTTGTCATCGTCTGCATTACTTTAGGTGGTTTTATTGTGCCCGCCGGGGCGCAGGATTATCTGCTCGGAGGAAAGGTCGCTCGGCAAGGGAATTGGAATTCCGTAGGGCATGAATGGATCGATCGCTTCGGCACCGTCTTTAGCGTAATCGACGCTGAAGGCTCTATCGAGGATCTTCATTTCATCATCACCCGGAACAAAATATCGAGCGCACAAGAAGACGATAAAGTTGGTGCGCCGCGTTCCATCAGCAAGTTGGTAACCGGTCAAATCTCCCGAATGGTCCAATTCACCCGCCATGGTTTTTGTCTCGCCCGGTACGATCGGATACGGCAGCCTGGGACCATCACCAGTAGTAAGCGCCATTTTCTCCGCCTCATCTCTATAATTAGCGATACGCCTCAGGGCTGCGGATTCTCCGTCATCCTGAATGATCCCACCTCGACAAGCGCACCGATCTGCAACCATTTTCCCAATGTTTGTGACCTTGGCCTCATAGCGAAGTTTCAACCCCGTTTCCGTGATTTCGATCTGCGTGATTTTTGGCTTGAATTGCAGCCAAGGGCGTTGCGCCGTGCGAGCAATGTTGTTCGCCTCGATCATTGCCTCCGTAGCATCGCCTGTGTCCCTAACAGCTTTGCGCGTGAGAATGATCTGCCAAAGCAAAAAGCCAGTGCCAATCATGGTGGTCGCGGTGCCGATGGCAGAAACCAAAAGCAGCCAGAACGCCCAAACCGACATGGATTCTTGGGCGGCGAGATCGCGCTTCTCGCGCTCGCTTCCATCTTGGGGATCGGGGCCGGAAGCTACTCGCTCAGCAAAGTAGGGAAGTCCCGCTCTATCCCTGTCAATTTGGGATACATTGCTCTGTTTGGGCTGGGGGCCGCGATAGGTGGGGTGTGCGCTTTGATAGCCGTAATGGGGAGCGTATAGAGCGCCGAAGTACGCGCCAGCCCCCAATGTTACGAACGTGAGTGCAGCAAGAGCGCCTACAATCGCAAGTCTGTAGCCCCGATTGCTGTCAGACATTGAACGAGAAACACCGCTGTAAATTTACCCCGGCTGATCTTGTTCCTGATATTCGGCTCAGAGTCCATAACGCCAATATCCGCCAGCTTTCCGACTAGCTGCGCGTAGGTAATGTCTCGGCGTTTCAGTTCCGCCTTGAGCATACCCTTGACCCGGTTTTCCCATTCCTTCTCTTCGACAGGCATTTGCATCGCTCCATGATGTAGAATGTCATCATAAAGAGTGCATTTGTCGTTGACAAGAGTGCATAACATCATCATAAAGAGTGTATAAGCACTGGAAACGATGATATGCAACACTTTCTCCTCTCCGCAAAAGCCCGCACACTGAGCCTTAAGCAGGTCTTCCGCATGGGCGAAGACGAAGCCTATCGGATCTTCTGCGAACTCCGCTGGCCGGAAACCGAAGGCGAGGCGATCTGCCCCAAGTGTGGCTGCGTGGAGTCCTACAACATCAGCACCCGCCGCAAGTTCAAGTGCGTTGCCTGTCACCATCAGTTCAGCGTCACCAGCGGGACGATCTTTGCCTCGCGCAAGATGAGTTTCACCGATCTGCTCGCCGCCATTGCGATCTTCGTGAATGGCGCGAAGGGCATTTCTGCGCTGCAAATGAGCCGCGATCTGGACTGCCAGTACAAGACCGCTTTCGTCCTGGCGCACAAGCTGCGTGAGGCCATGGCGCTTGAACAGGCCAGCGCAAAGCTGGAAGGCGTTGTCGAAGTCGATGGCGCGTATTTTGGCGGCTATGTGAAGCCCGCCAACCAGCGTGAGAACCGCCGCGACCGCCGCTTTGCCATCAACCAGTCTGGCAAGCGCCAGGTTGTCGTTGTCGGCCGCGAGCGCGAAGGCGATACACTAGTGGCGATTGCGCGCAGCGAAGCACAGGGCGGCGAAATGATCGCAGCTAACATTCATCACATGGCGACTGTCCATGCCGATGAAGCTTCGCATTGGGATATGCTGCACGGTCGTTTCGAGACGCACCGCATCAACCACTCGCTGGCCTACTCCGACAACGGAGCCTGCACCAACCAGGCCGAAAGCTACTTCTCTCGCCTTCGCCGGATGGAAGTTGGTACGCATCACCATATCGCTGGTCCGTACCTGCACAGCTATGCGGTTGAGGCCAGCTGGCGTGAAGACAACCGCCGCGTCGATAATGGCAGTCAGGCGATGATGGTTGTTGAGGCTGCGATGGGCTCGCGTACTAGCCGGAAGTGGAAAGGGTATTGGCAGCGGTCCATTTAGCCGCCAAAGAATTAGCCAATGATGTGGGGCAAAAAGAAGATAGCTGGAACTGTCTACGACTTAACTCATCTCGATCCGTTCGAGATGGATGTCGAACACCCGGATGGAAGGCGTACAATTATACAAGTCCAGTTTGGGTGTCACACCTTTACGGAGACGTACACTCGGATCCACACTCCGGACCTGGCAATCTCTCACGGAAAAGACCTTCGCGCATTTTGCCTCAAAAGATATGGCCACTCGCTGAGCCTTCCAGCTGCTGTTACAAACGCTGCCAAGGGCTCAGTTTGCAACGACAACGGCCGAATGCTTATCAATTCAAGGTTGCCAGGCTTGGAAGGGCCATATCTGATCGCCTTTAAGATCAGAGCGAGGAAAACTCGAAAGTTTGATGGTGTGATGACCGTGGTTAGCGCGCATCACCGCCCGAACCTCAATCAGGCCCTTCCGTCAGCACCGTATCACGCGGTGATATCCGCGACACTGGCAGGGCGCAAAATACGCTGGAAATAGAAATAGCCCCCGCAGGGGCTACTTCCGGGTATCGAAACCCTAGCGAAACCCGTTACCTACGCATTCGCGTAACCCTTTAAGGGGCAGGCGTACTGTTTCGCATCGCCATCAGTACATCGCCTAGATACGCGGGATGGGTAAACGATTCAACAAAAAGTTGTGTAGCCAACCTAGCCGCCGTCACTCCCATTCCGCCAGCCACCCTCAAGCCGTGCATCCGGCCGAGTAATCTTCCAGGCCAGCAATGCGCCTTTTCCTGCCTTCCTGGACGCCACCACGCCCTTGTTGCGTAGTCGGGTGAGGGCATGGCCTACTCGCTTACGCGTGAGCACCCTAAGCGCCCTGTCGGCCTCGTTCATGCGGCGCTGTACCATGACTTTGACGGTCAATTCATCCGTAGTCTGCCAGCGTTGTTGCCCGCGTAGCATTTCCAGCAAGCTTCGCTGGAACTCGCCCCGGAAGGCAGCGTTGGGCGGTGGCAGCGCCTTTACGGGTATACCTTCGAAATCAATCTCGGGATCAAACAGGCGAATGGTCTGGTCCAGATGGTCCAGTGTCGCCACCAACCTGGCCGCCTCTTCGTGGATGGCCTGTATCCGGCCAGATATCTCGGCGCGCTTCTTTATCAGTCCGTTGATTACAGGGCTTGTCATTGCCTGCGTTACATAGTGCATATCAGGCGGTGGCATCTATCCCCGTCTTGGTGCGCTTGCTACATAATGCCGAACGACCGCGACGGGCCGACCACCAAGGCCGATTGCCTCAACCGCCTCTATCGCGCGCTCATGGAGGACGAGAGGCGCAGCGGCAGGCAAGCGCGGATGATTCTGCTGCACGATGCCGAGGACATGGTCGATCCGGCGGCGCTGGCCCTGCTCGACGCGGCGCTCGACGAGGCCGATTTCGTCCAGCTCCCGGTCCTGCCCGAACCGGCGCAGGATTCGCGCTGGGTCTCGGCCCATTATTGCGAGGAGTTCGCCGAGGCGCATGGCAAGACGCTGGTGGTCCGCGATGCGCTTGGCGCGGCGCTGCCGGCGGCCGGGGTCGGCTGCGCCTTCGCCCGGGCGATGATCGGCCGGATGGCGCAAGAGCCGGGCCGGGCGGGCGAACCCTTCTCGGTCGAGAGCCTGACCGAGGATTACGAGCTCGGCATAAGGGTCAGGCGCCATGGCGGCCGTGCGCGCTTTCTCCGCCTGCGCGCGGAGGACGGCACGCTGGTGGCCACCCGCGCCTGCTTCCCCGGCCGGATCGGCGCCTCGGTGCGGCAGAAGTCGCGCTGGATTCACGGGATCGCGCTGCAGGGCTGGGAACGGCTCGGCTGGCACTGGCACCCGGCCGAATTGTGGATGCACCTGCGCGACCGGCGCAGCCCGCTGACCGCGCTGGTGCTCGCCTGCGCCTATCTCCTGCTCGCGCTCGGCCTGCTTCATGCGCTGGCCGGAAACCTCGGCGCAACGCCGCGCATGGCCTGGACCCCGCTGGCCGAGACGCTGGTCCTGCTCAATCTCGCCGCCTTCGCCTGGCGGGCGCTGTGCCGCTTCGGCTTCACCGCGCGCGATTATGGCTGGGGCGAGGGGCTGCGCGCCGTGCTGCGGATCCCGCTGGCCAATGTGATCACGATCGCGGCCGGCTTCCGCGCTATGCGCGGCTATCTCGCGAGCTTCGACGGGCGCCCGCCGACCTGGGACAAGACCAGCCACGCCGCCCATCCGGTGCTGATGGGCAAGGGTTCCTTCGCCCGGTGAGGCTGGCATCGGCGCCCCGCGGCCAGCCACTGCTGGTGCTCGGCCTGCTGCTGGCGGGCTGGGTCGGGCTGCGGGTGGCGCTGTGGCAATCGCCGCTGCTCCCGCCCGCCGGCCTGCCTCTCCTAGCCGGGGTAGCGGACGCCCCGGTCCCCGACGCGCCATCCGCCGCGCGGCGCGCGCAACGCTGGCCCGTCCCCGCGCCGGACCCGCGAGTGCCCGCACCCCTGCCGCGCGCGCCGAACCGGCCGCTCGCGCCGCATCCTTTCCCGGTGCAGGGCATGGCGGTCCCAATGGCTCCGCCCCCTCCGCCGCGGCTGCTGGCGGGCCATAACGCGCTGCTCCTTGCCGGGCTTTCCGCTCTGCCCCTGGCCGAAACGCTCGCGGCCCATGTCACCTCGCCGCGAGGGGCGCTGCCGCAACACGCGCTTGCTGCCGGCGGCTCGCCCTTTCCGCGGCCCATGCCCGCCGCGCGGCGCTGGTCGGGCGATGGATGGCTGCTGCTGCGCGAGGAGGGGACCGCGGCGCTCGCCCCGGGACAGGGCGCCTATGGCCGCAGCCAGGCGGGGGCGGTGTTCCGCTATCGCCTCGACCCGCAGGATCGCCGGGGCAAGGCGGCCTATCTGCGCACCAGTGCGGCGCTCGCCGGCGCGCGCGAAGTGACGCTCGCCGCCGGCATCTCCGCCCGCCCGCTGCCCGAGCTGCCGCTGGTCGCCGCCGCCGAGCTGCGCGCGATCGATCGCGGCGCCGGGGTGACGCTGGCCCCCGCCGGCTTTGCCTATAGCGAGCTTCCCCTGTTCGACCTGCCCCATGGCCTGCGCGGCGAGGCCTATCTTCAGGCCGGCTATGTCGGCGGCGATTTCGCCAGCGGTTTCGCCGACGGCCAGGCGCGGATCGATCGCGCGGTGACGCGGGTGGGCGAAGCCGAACTGCGCGCGGGCGGCGGGATCTGGGGCGGGGCGCAAAGGGGCGCGGCGCGGCTCGACATAGGGCCCTCGGCCAGCCTCTCGACCAGCCTTGCCGAGACCCCGGTAAGGCTCTCGACCGACTGGCGCTTCCGCGTCGCCGGCGACGCCGTTCCGGCCTCCGGGCCGGCCCTGACCATATCCGCCGGATTCTGACGCCGGAACTGCCCGCCGCCCTTCCAACCGCGCCTGCGGTGGGTTACGGCGAAGGCCATGGACGTCTACCTTCCGATTGCCAATCTTGCGGTCAACGGGCTGGTCATTGTCCTGCTCGGCGGGATCACCGGCGTGCTGTCGGGCCTGTTCGGCGTCGGCGGCGGCTTCCTGACCACGCCGCTGCTGATCTTCTACGGCATTCCGCCCACCGTGGCCGCCGGCTCGGCCGCCAGCCAGGTCACCGGGGCGAGCGTCTCGGGCGTGCTCGCCCATGCCCGCCGCAAGGGGGTCGATTACCAGATCGGCGGGGTGATGGTGGTCGGCGGGGTGCTCGGCACCGGGATCGGCGCCGTGCTGTTCCGCGTGCTGACCGCCTTCGGCCAGATCGATACCGCGATCAGCATCCTCTATGTCGTCCTGCTCGGCACGATCGGTTCGCTCATGCTGCGCGAAAGCCTCGAGGCGATGCGGGCGCGCAAGGTGGGCGACGCCGCGCCGGCCCGCAAGCGCCGCCATCACCCGCTGGTGGTCAGCCTGCCGCTGCGCTGGCGCTTCTACCGCTCGGGCATCTACATTTCCCCGCTGGCCCCGCTGATCCTCGGCATACTGGTCGGGATCCTGACCATGCTGATGGGCGTGGGCGGGGGTTTCATCCTCGTTCCCGCCATGCTCTACATCCTCGGCATGAGCGCGAATGTCGTGGTCGGCACCTCGCTGTTCCAGATCCTCTTCGTGACCATCGCCACCACCATGATGCACGCCATGACCACCAAGGCGGTCGACGTAGTGCTCGCTGTCCTGCTCCTGCTCGGCTCGGTCTCGGGCGCGCAGGTCGGGGCAAAGATGACCCAGATCATGCGGCCCGACCAGCTGCGTTTCCTGCTCGCGGCAATCGTGCTCATGGTGGCGATCGGCATGGCCTACGGGCTCGGCGTGCAGCCGAGCGAGATCTATTCGGTGGCGCAGCTGTGAGGGTGCTGTTCCTCCTGCTGGCCTTCTTCGCCCTCACCGCACAGCGCGATCCGATCCTGGTGCCCGAGATATCGCAGCACGAGATCCAGGTCCGGCAGGGCTTCACCGGCCAGGAATTGCTGCTGTTCGGCGCGATCCTCGAGCCCGACGGCACCGGGGGCGGGCGCGACTACGATATCGTGGTGGTGCTCAAGGGCCCGACCGAGGCGGTCGAGGTGCGCGAAAAGGCCCGGGTGGCGGGCATCTGGATCAATGCCGACAACACCGCCTTCCGCTCGGCGCCGTCCTATTACTCGGTGGTCAGTTCGCGCCCGATCGCCGAGATCGTCGACGCCAAGACCGCCGCGATCTACGAACTCGGGCTCGACTGGCTGCAGCTCTCGCCGATCGGGGTGATCGATCTCGAGGAGCAGGCGCGCTTTTCGGCCGGCCTGGTCGACCTGCGCAAGCGGCAGGGGCTTTATCAGCAGGTCGACGACGGCGTGCGGATCAGCGAGCAGGTCCTCTACCAGGCCCGCATCCAGCTGCCCTCGAGCGTGCAGACCGGGACCTATACCGCCGAAACCTTCGCCATCATCCGCGGGCGGGTGATCGCGTCGGCCACCGCCAAGGTCGAAGTGCGCAAGGTCGGCTTCGAACGGCTGGTGGAAGTCTTCGCCCACCAGCAATCGCTGCTCTACGGCCTGCTGGCGGTGGCGGTGTCGATCCTCATGGGCTGGATCGCCGGGCGGCTGTTCGCGCTGGTCTGAACCCCTTTCCGGCCGTCGCCGCACAGGATTGACGCGATCTTAACCCTGCCCCGGTTATGGCTGCCCGGCCACAAAGTGAGGAACAGGGCAGAATGAGCGATCTCGGCCACGGCCAGTTCAATCCGTCGCAGGATGCGGCGATTCCCGAAGACGTGCGGATGACCGTCCCGCGCCAGCAGCAGGCCGCCCCCGGCGCGCAGCCGCGCCCGCAGCAGGGCGGCGAATCGCATGCCGACCAGCCGATCGGCGTGGTGATGGAGATCGCCGGTTCGGGCTCGCAGATCGCGCTCGACATGCAGCGCCTCACCGAATGCGCCAAGGATGCCGATCCCTCGGTCGCGCTGGCCGGCCAGGTCGGCAGCCAGGTTAAGATCCGCGTCGGCGACGGCTGGGTGCTCGCCAGCGTGCGCAACCAGCGGCAGGATCGGCGGAGCAAGGACGGCGGCGTGATCGTCGCCAATATCGATTTCCTCGGCGAAGGTGACGAGGAGCGCCTGACCGGCCGGATCAGCGGCTTCCGCCGCGGCGTCACGCGCTACCCGATCCCCGGCGCCTATATCTATCCCGCCTCCAATGCCGACCTGCGCATGATCTATGCCTCGGACGGGCGTTCGGCGATCCAGGTCGGTACGGTCTATCCGACCGACGACATTCGCGCCGGCGTCTATATCGACGCCATGCTCGGCAAGCATTTCGCCCTGCTCGGTTCGACCGGTACCGGCAAGTCGACCAGCGCCGCGCTGATCCTGCACAAGATCTGCGAGGCAGCGCCCGAGGGGCACATCGTGATGGTCGACCCGCATGGCGAATATTCCGCCGCCTTCCGCAACACCGGCCTGATCTACGACGTCTCGAACCTGCAGATGCCCTACTGGCTGATGAATTTCGAGGAGCATTGCGAGGTCATCGTCACCTCCGAGGGCAAGGAGCGGACCGAGGACAGCAACATCCTCGCCAAGTGCCTGCTCAAGGCGCGGAGCAAGAACCGGCTGGCCGAGAACCTCGGCCGGATCACGGTGGATTCGCCGATTCCCTATCTCCTCTCCGACCTGACCACGATCATCACCGACGAGATGGGCAAGCTCGACAAGGCGACCTCCTCGGCGCCCTTCATGCGGCTCAAGACCAAGCTCGACGAACTCAAGACCGATCCGCGCTACCAGTTCATGTTCTCGGGCATGCTGGTGGGCGACACGATGGCCGAATTCATCGGCAAGATCTTCCGCATGCCGAGTGCGGGCAAGCCGATCTCGATCATCGACGTTTCGGGCGTGCCGTCCGAAATCACCTCGACCGTGGTCGCCGTGCTGAGCCGGCTGGTGTTCGACTTCGCCATCTGGGGCCGCGAGGAAAAGACCTCGCCGATCCTGCTGGTCTGCGAAGAAGCGCACCGCTACGTCCCGAACGAGAAGAATGCCGACGGCAGCTCGGTCGGGCGGATCCTTTCGAGGATCGCCAAGGAAGGCCGCAAATACGGCATCAGCCTCGGCCTGATCACGCAGCGTCCCTCGGACCTTGCCGAAGGCGTGCTCTCGCAATGTGGCACGATCATTTCGATGCGCCTCAACAACGACCGCGACCAGGCCTTCGTCAAGGCGGCCATGCCCGAAGGCGCACGCGGCTTCCTCGATTCGATCCCGGCGCTGCGCAACCGCGAATGCATCATCTGCGGCGAAGGCGTCTCGATCCCGATGCGGGTGGCCTTCGACAATCTCGAGGAAAGCAAGCGTCCGGCATCGGAAGATCCGAGCTTCGTCGAGCTCTGGAGCCAGAGCGGCGGCGAGGAGGATTCGGTGGTGCGGACCGTCTCGCGCTGGCGCGCGCAGGGCCGCTAGGGATTACAGGGTCGGGCTCGCACGCCCGGCCGGTTCCCCGTCCGCATTGGCCTGTTCGGCGGCTTCCTCCGCGGATTCGGCCATTGCCCGCTCGCGCCAGCTGGAGTGGTAATAGACCACATAGGCAATCGCGAGCGACGCCAGCGCGGCGACCGGGAAGCTCCACCAGATCGCGTCCGAGCCGAGCCAGTCATAGCTTGCGTAATAGAAGCCGAGCCGCACCGGATAGAGGGTGAAGGCGAGGATGAAGAGCGGGATCCACACCGCGCCGCCGGCGCGCATGGTCCCGGTCATCACCATGGTCACGCCGAAGAAGATGAAGTTCCAGGCGACGAGGAACTGGATATGGCGGGCCAGCGGCACCGCCGGGCTGTCGGGGCCGAGGAACAGGCCGAGCACGGGCTCGTCGAACAGCAGGATCACCGCGGTCAGCGCGCCAGTCATCAGGCCGTTGACGATGATCCCGGCCCGGGTCACCTCGTCGAGCCGGTGCCACTTCTTCGCGCCGATGAATTGCGCCGCCATGGCGCTGACCGCGCCGCCGATCGCCATGGCCGGCATCTGGATATAGGTGAAGACCTGCATGGCCGCGCCATAGGCGGCGGTCATCAGCACGCCCTCGCGGTTGACCAGCCCGACCACGATGATCCCCGCCGCCGACATGATCAGCATCTGCGCGCCCATCGGGAAGCCCTTGGTCAGGATGTAGTTGAGCTCGAAGCGGTGCGGGCGGAGCCAGGCCAGCTCGCGCCCGCGCAGCCGGAGCGGCAGGTCCTTGAGATAGATATAGGCGATCATCCCGGCGAAGGAGGTGACCGCGGCGATCACCATCGACAGCGCCGAACCGACGATGCCCATTTCGGGGAAGGGGCCGATGCCGGCGATCAGCAGCGGGTTGAGCAGGATGTCGAGCCCCACGGTCACCCCCATGAAGATCAGCGGGGTGCGCGAATCCCCGGCCCCGCGCAGGCACATGGAGACGATGATCGAGACCATCACCACCGGCATGGAGACGAAGATCATCCGCAGATAGCCGAGCGCGAGATCGAAGGCCTCGGCCGGCGTCGCCAGCACGCTCAGCAGTTCGGGCGCGAAGATCCAGCCGAGCGCGGCGATGGCCAGGATCAGCGCAAAGCTGAAACCGATCGCGGTGCCCATCACCCGCCGCGCGCCTTCGATGTCCTGTGCGCCGAAGCGCTGGCCGACCAGTACGGTCCCCGCCATGCCGAAGCCGAAGGCGGCGGAGGACATCAGGAAGATCACGATATTGGCGTTGGCGGTTGCCGCCAGCGCTTCCTCGCCGATCAGCCGCCCGACCCAGATCGCGTTGACCGTGCCGTTGAGCGACTGGAGCATGTTGGCGAACAGCGTCGGCACCGCGAACATCAGCAGGGTGCGCATGATCGGCCCCTGGGTGAGGTCGCCTTTCATCTGTCCGGGCGGGCCGCCGGGGCGGCTGGGCGCGTTCATGTTCCCCTAGTGTCGCCAAACAGATGAATGTGCAAGCGATCGGACATGATCAACCTGTGGGCGATGCAGAGCTCGGCCAGCCAGGCCTGGCGCCGGCGCAGGGTGGCGCTGTCGGTCCCCTCGGCCATGAGATAGAGCCGCTCGGACGGGATCGCGTGCCGGCGCTGGAGTGCGAGCACTTCTTCCAGCTGCTCCGGTTCGGAGAGTACGAATTTGAAGAAAGCGCGCGAATCCGCGGCCCAGTGGTCGAGCCGCTCGGGAACCAGCGCCAGCTCCGCGGGATTGCCCGAATGGGCGAGCTTGGGGCTGACATTGTACTGGTCGACATGGATATCGACCCGCGCGGGAGGTTCGATGGTTCCGTTGGTCTCGATCTCGATCCGCATGTCGGGCAGCTGCGTGATCAGCTCGGCCAGGGCGGGGGCCTGGAGCAGCGGTTCGCCGCCGGTGACGACCAGCCGCTTCTGGTCCAGCGCGGCGATTCTTTCGCAAGCTAAGGGGATGGGCAGAGTCACCTGGTTGGCCTTGCGGTCATAGGTGGCCGGGTCCCGGTGCGGGCGGTTGTCGCCGGTGAAATGCCAGGTGTAGGCGGTGTCGCACCAGCGGCAGGCGAGGTTGCAGCGCGAGAGGCGGAGGAAGGCCACCGGCTTGCCCGCGCTCGGCCCTTCGCCCTGCAGGCTGGCGAAGATTTCCGGTTCGCCCGGCGTGGTGGTGGCGCAGATCAGGTCCATCGCCCTGCCTTAGACCTTCGCCCGCGATGGGGGAAGGACGCGCGGCCTAGCCCGCGCTCCCGCGCCCCGGCCGCGTTCCTATCCCAGCCGCGCCAGCGCCGCGGTCAGGCGTTCGGCCTCGCCCGCGTGGTGGGCATGGTCCGCCCGTGCCTTCTCGACCGCCTCGGGCTTGGCCCGTTCGACGAAATTGGGGTTGCCCAGCCGGCCTTCGAGCGATTTGGCTTCCTTCTGCGAAGCGGCCAGGGCCTTTTCCAGTCGGGCCTTCTCGGCCGCGATATCGATCACGCCCTCGAGCGGGAAGACGAAGGTATCCGCGCCGACGCCGATCTGCATCGCCGGCCCCGCGGGTGCTGCCTCGAAGGTGATGCCCGAGAGCCGGGCGAGGCGCGAGACGGCGGGGAAATTGAACTCGATCACCGAGCCGGCAAGCTCGCTCGGGTTCTCGCAATAGGCCGTGAGCGTGGCGCCGGGCGCGATGCCCAGCTCGTTCTTGGCCGCGCGCAGGCCCGAAACCAGCGCGATCAGCCAGTCGACCTGGGCCTTGGCCTCGGGATCGGCTTCGGCCTCGGGCCGGGGCCAGCGGGCCACGATCAGCTCGCAGGGGCGCTCGCCCTGCGCGTGCCAGAGCTCCTCGGTGACGAAGGGCATGAAGGGGTGCAGCATGACGAGTATCTGGTCGAGCACCCAGCCCGCGACGCGCCTTGTTTCCTCGTCGAGCTGGTTCTTGATCAGCTCGAGATACCAGTCGCAGAACGTATCCCAGACGAAGTGGTAGATGGCGTTGGCGGCGGCGTCGAAGCGCAGTTCGGCCATGGCCCTGTCGATCGCCGCGACGGTTTCCACCACCTCGCCGATGATCCAGCGGTTGAACTCGCCCTCGCAGGCCGGGGCGGCCAGGCTCTCGCTCGCGCCGATCCCGTTGGCGCGGCAGAAACGCGCGGCGTTCCACAGCTTGGTCGCGAAATTGCGGTACCCCTCGACCCTTCTGTCGTCCATCTTGATGTCGCGGCCCTGGCTTTCCATCGCCGCCATGAAGAAGCGCAGCGCATCGGCGCCATATTGCTCGATCAGGCCGAGCGGATCGACGACATTGCCCTTGGACTTGGACATCTTGGCCCCGTCCGCCGCGCGCACGAGCCCGTGGAGGTAGAGCCGCTTCCACGGCACCTCCTTCATGAAATGGATCCCCTGCATGGCCATGCGCGCATCCCAGAAGAACAATATGTCGAAGCCGGAAATCAGCAGGTCGTTGGGGTAATGCTTGGCGAGCAGTTCGGTCTCGTCCGGCCAGCCGAGCGTGGCGAAAGGCCACAGGGCGGAGGAGAACCAGGTGTCGAGCACGTCCTCGTCGCGGGTGAGGTTGCGGCCGTCCGCCAGAGCCATGGCTTCCGCTTCCGTCTCGGCCACGAAGACCTTGCCGTCCGCGTCATACCACGCCGGAATCCGGTGGCCCCACCACAGCTGGCGGCTGACGCACCAGGGCTGGATGTTCTCCATCCAGTTAAAATAGGTCTTTTCCCAGGTCTTCGGCACGATTTCGATCGCGCCGCTCTTGACCGCCTCGATCGCGGGCTTCGCCAGCACGGCGGCATCGACATACCACTGGTCGGTCAGCCAGGGTTCGATCACCACCCCGCCGCGGTCGCCGAAGGGGGTCTGGATCACGCGCGGTTCGGCGTCGTGTTCGGTCTCGTTGCCGTCCTTGTCCTTCGTGACATGCGGGATCAGGCAGCCGAGCTCCTTGAGCCGCGCCACCACCAGCTCGCGCGCGCCGTCCTCGCCCTCGCGGCGGAAGCGGTGGAGGCCGAGGAATTCCTCCGGCACCAGCGCGTCCGAGGTCTGGCAGACATTGGCCTCGGCATCGAGCATGTTGAGCATCTCGGCCGGGGCGATGCCGGCGCGCTTGCCGACTTCGAAGTCGTTGAAATCGTGCCCCGGGGTGATCTTCACCGCGCCGCTGCCAAGCTCCGGATCGGCATGTTCGTCCGCCACCACCGGCACCCGGCGGCCGGTGATCGGGAGCACGACATGCTTGCCGATGACCGATTTGTAGCGCTCGTCGGTGGGATGCACCGCCACCGCCATGTCGGCCAGCATGGTCTCCGGCCGCGTGGTGGCGACTTCGATATAGTCCTGCCCGTTATCGAGCGTGACGCCGTCCGCCAGCGGATATTTGAAGTGCCAGAAACTGCCCTTGAGCTCCTGCGTCTCGACTTCGAGGTCGCTGATCGCGGTCTTGAGCTTGGGGTCCCAGTTGACCAGCCGCTTGTCGCGGTAGATCAGGCCCTGGTTGTAGAGGTCGACGAAGACCTTGAGCACCGCTCTGGTGAAATGTTCGTCCATGGTGAACTGCTCGCGGCTCCAGTCCATCGAGCAGCCGAGCCGGCGCAGCTGGCGGGTGATCTGCCCGCCGCTTTCGGCCTTCCATTCCCACACCTTGTCGATGAAGCCTTCGCGCGAATAATTGCTGCGCTTGTCCTGCCGCTGCTCCATCTGGCGCTCGACCACCATCTGGGTGGCGATCCCGGCATGGTCGGTGCCGACCACCCACAGCGCATCCTTGCCGCGCAGCCGTTCGTAGCGGATCACCACGTCCTGCAAGGTGTTGTCGAGCGCATGGCCGATATGCAGGCTGCCGGTGACATTGGGTGGCGGGTTGACGATGGTGAAGGGCTGCGCATCGGGGCGCGCGGGCCGGAACAGCCCGTTTTCCTCCCAGTGGGAATACCATTTCGCCTCGATCGCGGCGGGGTCGAATTTCGTGTCGAGTTCGCGTGTCATGTCGTCCGCGCCTTTGCCAGCGCGCGAATGTGGGTGCAAGCGCCAGAAAGCGCGCCTGTGCCTTGTCGCGGCCCGATTTTGCCCGCATAGCCTGCAGCAATGGAAGAAGAGGCCGCGTTCAGCACCATCGCAGACGATGATGCCGGCAGCACGCTGGTGCTGACCGGGCCCTGGGTGGTGGCCACTGCCGGCGCGGTCGACCGGCTGCTGCGCACGTATGAGGATCCGGTCGCGCGGGTCGATCTCTCGCAGGTGTCCGCCTTCGACACGGTCGGGGCCTGGGTCGCCTGGCGCTTCGCGCGTGAGAAGGGCGCCGAGCTGGTCGGGGTCGATGACAAGGCGGCGGTGCTGATCGAGGCGGTGGAGGAAAACCGCAGCGTGGCCGACATCCACGCCCCGCGGGCGCATATCCTCGAGCGCGTGCCCGCGGCGATGGGCGAATTCGTGATCGGCTGGGCCATCGGCGTGGTGCAGATCCTCGGTTTCTTCGGCGCGATCCTGGTCTCGCTCGGCAGCCTGCTGCTCCATCCCTCGCGGTTCAGGGTGACCTCGATCGTCCGTCAGGTCGAGCTGGTCGGCGTGTCCGCGCTGGGGATTATCGGGCTGATGAGCTTCCTGATCGGGATCGTCATCGCGCAGCAGGGCGCGGTGCAGCTGGCGCAGTTCGGGGCGGAAGCGCTGACGGTCAATCTGACCGGGCGGATTTCGCTGCGCGAACTGGGCGTGCTGATGACCGCGATCATGGTCGCCGGCCGCTCGGGCTCGGCCTTCGCCGCGCAGATCGGGACGATGAAGCTGACCGAGGAAATCGACGCCATGCGCACGATCGGCATTTCCCCGATCGAGGCGCTGGTGATCCCGCGTATCCTCGCCGCGGTGTTCATGATGCCGCTGCTCGGCTTCTATTCGGCCGGCATGGCGATCGTCGGCGGGGCGGTGATTTCCGACCTCACGCTCGACATCCCCTTCTTCACCTTCCTCACCCGGATTCAGGAAGTGGTGCCCGAGCACGATCTCTGGGTCGGGCTGATCAAGGCCCCCGTCTTCGGCCTGATCGTGGCGATGAGCGGCTGCTACCAAGGCATGCAGGTCAAGGGGAATGCCGAGGAAGTCGGCCTGCGCACCACCATGGCGGTGGTCCAGGCGATCTTCATGGTGATCGTGCTCGACGCCTTCTTCGCGGTCTTCTTCACCGAGATCGGCTGGGGCTGATGAACGCGCCGCATACCCATACCGGACCCTTTGAAGGCGATTTCCCGATCGTGGTCGAGGGGCTGACCACGGCCTTCGGCGAACATGTCATCCACCGCGATCTCGACCTCAAGGTGCGCAAGGGAGAAATCCTCGGCGTGGTTGGCGGATCGGGTACCGGCAAGTCGGTGCTGATGCGGGCGATCATCGGGCTGCAGCGGGCCGAGGCGGGCCAGATCGACGTGCTCGGTCATTCGATCCTCGCCAGCCTCAGCGATGCCAGCGACGACGAGATGCGCAGCCGCTGGGGTGTGCTGTTCCAGGGCGGCGCGCTGTTCTCCACCCTGACGGTGGGCGAGAATGTCGAGGTCCCGCTGCGCGAGTTCTATCCCGAGATTTCCGACCAGCTCCGCCACGAGATCGCCTGCTACAAGGTTCGCCTCTCCGGCCTGCCCGAAGAAGCGGCGAACAAATATCCCTCCGAGCTGTCGGGCGGGATGCGCAAGCGCGCTGCGCTCGCCCGCGCGCTGGCGCTCGATCCCGAACTGCTGTTCCTCGACGAACCGACCGCCGGGCTCGATCCGATCGGCGCCGCGGGCTTCGACCGGCTGATCCGCGAGCTGACCGATACGCTGGGACTGACGGTGTTCCTGATCACCCACGATCTCGATACGCTGTACGAGATCTGCGACCGGGTGGCCGTCATCGCCGACAGGAAGGTCATCGCGATAGGCACGATCGACGAGCTGGTCGCGACCGACCATCCCTGGATCCAGGAATATTTCAACGGCCCGCGCGGGCGCAACGCGCAGGCGAGCCAGGCGCGAAAGCCGGCCGGTGGCAAGCCCGCGATGGACAAGCACGGCGGCGAGGGGGCATAGGGCAGAGGCATGGAAACACGGGCGAACCATATCTGGGTCGGGGCGGTCACCCTGCTGCTGATGGCGGCCCTGGCGGGTTTCATCGTCTGGCTGGCGCAGCTCAACGCGTCGAACCAGAAGGAATACGACATCTTCTTCAAGCAGTCGGTCGCCGGTCTCGCGCGCGGATCCTCGGTCTCCTTTGCCGGCGTCCCCGCCGGGCAGGTGTCGGAAATCCAGCTGTGGGAACGCGATCCCGAATTCGTCCGCGTGCGGATCAAGGTCAGCCGCGAGCTGCCGATCCTGGTCGGCACCACGGCAAGCGTCCAGGCCAGCTTTACCGGGGTCTCGACCATATTGCTCGACGGTGCGCGGGCGGGGCAGCCCGAGATCGGCTGCGAGACCACCGCCTGCCCCGAAGGGGTGCCGGTGATCCCGCCCAAGGCCGGCGGGCTGGGAGAAATCCTTTCCAACGCGCCGCTGCTGCTCGAACGGCTGGCGACACTGACCGATCGGCTGACCCAGCTGGTCTCGGACCGCAACCAGGCTTCGATCGCCGGCATCCTCGCCAATACCGAGAAGATCACCAACCAGCTGGCCGAAGCCTCGCCCGAGGTGCAGGGGACCATGCGCGAACTGCAGGGCACGCTCAACCAGGCGACCGAGACGCTGGCCCAGTTCGAGGCGGTGATGGGTTCGACCGACAGGCTGATCAACCAGGAGGGCGCGGCCATGGCGGCGGACCTGCGCGAAACGCTCAAATCGGCCCGCGCCGCGTCCGACGCGCTCCACGCCACGCTTGCGAATGCGGCGCCGGCGGCCCGGCAACTGAGCGACAGCACGCTGCCCAATGCCGAAGCGACCCTGCGTGAATTGCGTGCGACCAGCGCGGCGCTGCGCGCGATGACCGAGAAGGTCGAGGACCAGGGGGCCGCCTCGCTGCTCGGCAGCGGCAAACTGCCGGAATACGAACCATGAGAGGGCGCAAGATGAAGACCGCCAGCCTGACCGTTGTTGCCCTGGCCCTGGCTCTCGCCGGCTGCGTCAGCTTCGGCGAGGAGCCGCCGGCCACGCTGCTCAGCCTGACACCCGCCGCCAGCGCGCCGGCCGGCGACATCGGCAGCGGTACCGTCGCCGAGGCGATCGCCGTGGTCGAGCCCGAAGCTCCGCGCCGGCTCGACGTGGTGCGCGTGCCGGTGCAGGTCGACGATTCGACCGTGGCCTATCTCAAGGACGCGGTCTGGATCGAGAAGCCCGCCCGCCTGTTCGGCCGGCTGCTTGCCGAAAGCCTGCGCGCCCATGGCGAGCGTTTCGTGGTCGAGGGCGTCGACGAGCAATATGCCGCGGCCAGCCGGCTTTCCGGCCAGCTGGCCGAAATGGGCTACGACGCGCGCAGCGCTTCGGTCGTGGTGCGCTTCGATGCGGTCCTGCGCAGCGCTGACGGGACCTTGCGGACGCGGCGTTTCGAAGCCTCGGTCGGTTCTGTCCTGCCCCAAGTCGGCGAGGTCGGCCCGGCGCTCAACCGCGCGTCGAACGACGTTGCGCAGCAGGTTGCCGCCTGGGTCGGCTGAGCTATTCGGTGGCCCGGCTTTCGGGCAGGTCGAGCGCGTCGAGGCTGCGCGCGAGTTCGTTGCGGATCATCCTCCGGTCGAGATCCTTGCCAAAATAGGGCAGGCGAAGGAAACGGCGTATTTCGTCGCGCGTCAATTCCGCGAGCGTGTCGGCGTCGCCCTCGAGAATGGCCCGGTTGATGGCCGGCCCGCTGAGGAAGGCGGGATCGCACAGCTTCAGATGGCCCTCGGCATCGGCCATGATCTTGCCCTCGCGGATATCCGCGCCGCCCCAGAAACGGGGAAAGCGCTCCTGCGTCTCGGCGAACAGGCGCTTCAGCCGCTCCCGCAATGCCAGCACATCCGGTTCGAAGCGCGAAATGCCCGTTTCGCGCGCGCGCCGCGTCCGCTCGCTCCGGGCCGGCAGGTCGATCGCGGCGACCAGCGCTTCGGCCTCGTGTTCGAAGGCGGGCCAGAGTCGTTCCATCACGATCGCCTCGCCGCCATCCCTGAGCGGAACGATCGCCTCGACCTTCGGCAGCCAGCGGTTGTCGGCCAGTTCGATGCAGAGGGCGGCGAACAACGTCTGGGTCGGGTCGAAGGCGGACAGGCGTGCAGCGCGGCGGTCGTTGGGATCGGCATAGACCTCGCACCAATTGCTGGTTGCGACATGGTTCCAGCCCAGCTCCGCCAGCCGCTGGGCGGTTTCCTCTACGGTGGATTCCTGGAGTAAACTCTCGATCACGGCCCTACCCCGAAAGCGCCAACCCCGCGAAATGCATCGCCTGCGAGAAATCTCCCAGGCGCCTGGTCCGTCGTTCCTGCGCGAGCGCGTCCCAGCCCCATTGCCCGGCCTGCCAATCCTCCTCCAGATTGGCTGCCGCCCACAGGCTCTCCGCCTCGCTGCCCGGTTCCAGCGTCAGCAGGGCGATGGCGAGCGAGGCCGAGAGCGAGGCCAGCGTGCCCAGCGCCGCCAGTGTAAAGGCGTTGTGCGTCTGCAGCAAGGCTTCGAGGCGGCGCATCGTGGCTTCGGGCTGGGGCCGGTGGACGATCCCGCTGATGCGCTCGAAGCGAAGGTCGTGGCGCATTTCGAAGCCGGACAGCAGCGGCTCCCAGACCTCCTCCTGGCGGGCAAACAGCGGTTCGTCGGGATCGGCGCGATAGCACAACGTGTCGGTTTCGGCGTAGCGCAGGAGGTGGGCGATCGCGGCGTCGCGATCACGGGCGACGTGGTCGATCGCGTAATCGGCAAGGTCCCGCGCAGGGAAGGCGGCGGGATCGATCTCCTCGCCCTGGCTTGCCCACTCGCCGGCCAGCCATTCGGCCAGCGCCCGGCCAGGCAGAATCTGCTCGCCGCGCCCCTGCGTCTTGATCCCGCGCCCGTCGAGCAGGACGCGCCAGCCGCCGTCCCGCTCTGCCACGGTTGCCTTGCGGTAGAAGCGCTTCACGCGTCGGGCCCACGCCACTTGCGCGCCAGCAGGTTGGGCAGGACGAAGAATTCGACCAGGCCGAGCGCGGCAAGCAGGTAGGCGATCTCGACCGGCAGGGGGATCCTGCCGGCATGGATGGCCAGCGCGATCAGCACCAGCACCAGCCCGCCGATGCGGATGGCGTTGAGCACGAGCCAGCGGTTGCGCGCGCGCAGTTCCTCTTCCTCGGGCCCGGTCATCGCAGCATCTCCCCCAGTTCGGCTGCGGTCGCGGCCACGGATTCGGCCCCGGCAGCGAGCAGCTCGGACGCTTCGTGATAGCCCCAGGCGACCCCGATCGCCCGCGCGCCGGCCGCTTTCGCCATTTCGATGTCATAGGCGGTATCGCCTATCATCACCGTATGCCCCGGCCCGGTCATGGCATCGGCCATGGCCTGTTCGAGCATCGAGGGATGCGGCTTGGAAGGGTGCCGGTCGGCCGTCTGCAAGGTCAGGAAATGGCCGAGCAGGCCGTGGTTGGCGAGGCAGTTGCGCAGGCCGCGGTCCGACTTGCCGGTGGCGACGCCGAGCAGCCAGCCCGCGCTGCGCATGTCGCCCAGCAGGTCCTCGATCCCGTCGTAGAGCGGTTCGATCACCTGTCCCGCGCTGCGCGCGGCGAAGAAGGCGCGCTTGTAGGCGTCGACTGCGAGTGCGACGGTTTCCTCGTCCGCGTCCCCGGCGAGACGGCGGATCGCCACCGGCAGGCTGAGGCCGACGATCCGGCGGACCTCGTGGCGGGGCGGCGCGGGAAGGGCGGCCTCGGCAAAGGCGGCTTCCATGGCGTTGCAGACCGCGGCCTGACCGTCGACCAGGGTCCCGTCGCAGTCGAAGACGGCGAGGCGCACGTCCGACGTCCGTGCCATCAGCGCTTGCCCTTATTCGGACCGGGCTTGCGCGGCTTGTCCGGCGGACCCGAGCGGCGGCGGCGTTCACCCCGGCGCTCCTTGCGGAACTGTTTGGCATGGGCCTTGGCGGCCTGTTTCTTGACCGACTTGCTCGCGGGCGGCGGGCCCTGTTCGGGCGCGGCGTCGCTCAGGCCGGGATCGAAGCCGAGCTGCTCCATGCTGGCCGCGAAATGCTCGGGCAGTTCGGCAACGACGTCGAGCTTGCCGCCCTCGGGGTGGTCAAGGATCAGGCGGCGGGCGTGAAGGTGCATCTTGCGGCTGATGCTGCCGGTCAGGAAGGCGTCCTGCCCGCCATATTTCCCGTCGCCGACGATCGGGTGCCCGATTGCGGCGAGATGCACGCGCAGCTGGTGCGTGCGCCCGGTCAGCGGCTGCAGTTCGACCCAGGCGGCCTTGTTGCCGGCGCGGTCGACCACGCGGTAGCGGGTCTTGGCCGGCTGGCCATCCTCCTCGTCGATATGCATCTTCTCGCCGCCGGTCCCGGGCTGCTTGGCGAGCGGCGCTTCGATCATGCCTTCGGCCACCTCGGGCACGCCGACCACCAGCGCCCAGTAGATCTTCTTGGCGCTGCGGCCCGAGAAGCGCTTGGAGAAGAAGGCCGCGCTGCCCGGGGTGCGGGCGACCAGCAGGACGCCGGAAGTATCCTTGTCGAGCCGGTGGACCAGGCGCGGGCGCGGATCGTCTTCGCCGCAGAAGGCGTCGAGCAGGCCGTCGACATGGTGCCTGGTTTTGGTCCCGCCCTGGGTAGCGAGACCGGGCGGTTTGTTGAGCACGATCGCGGCCTTGTCCTGGCGAATCACCATGGCCTCGGCCTCGGCGACCTGCTCCGGACCCAATTCGCGGCGCGGGCGCGGCGCGCGCGCTCTGTCCTCTCCGCCCGGCGGCACGCGCAGGACCTGGCCTGCGGAAAGCCGGTCCTCGGGTTTGACCCGCTTGCCGTCGAGCCGGACCTGCCCGGTGCGGCTCCAGCGCGAGACCGTGCCGAAGCCGACCTGCGGCAGATGGCGCTTGAACCAGCGGTCGAGCCGGATGCCGTCGTCATCGGCGGCGACGGTGAACTGGCGGACTTCGTCGCTTGGCTTCATCCCGCCACCCGCATGGTGACGAGGCCGAGATAGAGCGCGGTCAGCCCGGCGAGGACCGAGATGGCGGCATAGGTGAAGGCAAGCCAGGGCTGGCCGCGTTCGACCAGCAGCATGAGCTCGAGGCTGAAGCTGGAGAAGGTGGTATAGCCGCCGAGCAGGCCGACGCCGACCAGCAGGCGCCAGTGTTCTCCGCCCTGCCCGTGGCGGGCGAGGAAGCCGGCCAGCAGGCCCATGGCCAGGCTGCCGACGACATTGACGGTCAGCGTCGCCCAGGGAAAGGCGGTGACCGTATTGGGGCCGAGCCAGTGGGTCAGGGCGCGGCCGGTCTGGTAGCGCAGCGCGGCCCCGGTCCCGCCGCCGAGGGCGACGAAGAGCGTGGCGAAAAGCGGGGAAGGCGGGTTCATCCGGCGAGCCTTAGACGAAAGGCGCGGTCCGGGGGAAGTGCCCGCGAACTGCCTCTCCCCTTGCTTTCGCGGCGATTTCGGGCTAGTGGCGCCCCCGTTCGAGCCGATCCGGTAAGGATTCGGCCAATTTTTCGTTGTTTTACAAGCGGTGCAACCCGCGCGTGATGCGGGCTCTCCCCATTTGCTGTGAGGTAGTGAGATTTATGCAGATCATCGTTCGCGATAACAATGTCGACCAGGCTCTCCGCGCGCTCAAGAAGAAGCTGCAGCGCGAGGGGGTGTATCGCGAAATGAAGCTGCGCCGCCACTTCGAAAAGCCGAGCGAAAAGCGCGCCCGCGAAAAGGCCGCTGCTGTCCGCCGCGCCCGCAAGCTGGAGCGTAAGCGGATGGAACGTGACGGTATCAAGTAAGACTGCTTGAACCCACAGCAACGATAAGCCATCAGGGCGCGGAGCAATCCGCGCCCTTTTGCATTTCAGGATCCGAATCACATGGCCGAAGTTACCCGCGTTCCCCTCCAGCCGATCCGCAAGGGGTCGCTGACCAAGCTCTGGCTCGGCGTGCTCGCCGCGCTGCTGGTCGCGGGCCTGGTGGCCTGGTCGACGATTCCGGGCGGGGTGAAGGTCGAGGAACTCACCGCGGGCGCCGGTGCAACCCCGGGCGAGACCGACTGGGTGTTGATCAACTACAAGGGCACGCTGGACGACGGAACCGTCTTCGACGAGGGCGAGCAGGTGCCGATGCAGCTGAGCGGCGTGGTGCCGGGCTTCCGCGAAGGCCTGATGAAGATGCAGAAGGGTGGGAAGTACACGCTGCATATTCCCTCCGAGAAGGGTTATGGCGCCCAGGTCCCCCCCGGTGGGCCGATCCCGCCCAATGCTGACCTCACCTTCGAGGTCGAACTGATCGATTTCATCACCGAGGCCGATTTCCAGGCCCGCATGGAGCAACAGCAGCAGATGATGGAGCAGATGCAGCAGTTGCAGCCGCAGTCGCAGGTCGGCGAGTAGGCCCATGACCGGGGCGGGGGAGCGGTTCGGGCAGGCTTCTCCCCGCCAGCGCGACTGGGAACTGCGCCCCTACGTCCTCGGCGGAATACTGGCCCTGTGCGGGCTGGCGATCTACTTCTTCTCGGACGGCGGCGAAACGCCCTGGCGGATGGCCGGGGCGGCCTTCTTCGCCTTTGCCGGGATTGCCGCGGCCTTCACGCTCGAACCCGATGACTGGAAGGAGCCCGCGCTCTTCGCGCTGGTGGTTGGCCTTGTCATGGCCGGGCTGGCCTTCAACGCGGTCGACCTCGGCGACCGGGTGGCGGGCGAGGAATACAGTTTCGCCGCCGGGGTCTTCGCCAGCCTGCTGGCGGTGCCGCTGTTCCAGGCCGGCTTCCACCGCACCCGGTTCAAGACGCCCTATCGCGAGACCCATTACCACGTCTGGACCGATGCGGTCAGCGGCGGCGGGGCGGTCGCCTTCACCGGGCTGAGCTGGGTCGTGCTGGCGCTGCTCAGCCAGCTGTTCAAGCTGATCGACATCGACCTGCTCGAGGAGTTGATGGAGGAGGAAAGCTTCGGCTGGACCTTCTCCGGTGCGGCCTTCGGCGCGGCGCTGGGCGTGATCCGTAATCAGTTGAAGGTGCTCGGCACACTGCAATCGGTGGTGCTGCTGGTGCTGAGCCTGCTCGCGGTGCCGCTGGCCGTGGCGCTGGTGCTGTTCCTGATCCCGCTTGCCCTTTCGGGCGGGCAGGTGCTGTGGGATGCGACGCGCAGCCCCACGCCGGTGCTGCTGGCCAGCGCCGCCGGGGCCTTCGTGCTGGTCAATTCGGTGATTCGCGACAGCGACGACAGCAGCAGTCGCAGCCGCATCATGCGGATCGCCGCCGCCGTGCTTGCCTTCGGAGTCTTCCCGCTCGCGCTCTTCGCGGCGATCTCCATGGGCACGCGAATCGGGCAATACGGCCTCGCGCCCGAACGCATCTGGGGCATGGTGGCGATCGCGGTCGCGCTGGCCTACGGCCTGGCCTATTGGTTCGGGCTCGCGCGCGGACGGGCGGCGGGCTGGGCCGAGCAGCTGCGCCGGGCCAATCTCAACCTCGCTGCCGCGGTCTGCGTGCTGGCGCTGTTCCTGGCCACCCCGGTCCTCAATTTCGGAGCAATCTCGACCGCCGACCAGCTCGGCCGGCTCGCGCGCGGTGATGTGAGCGCGGAGGATTTCGATTACCAGGCGCTGCGCTGGGACTTCGGCAAGCCGGGGCGCGAGACGCTTGAACGGCTTGCCCAGGGCGAGGACGCCGAAATTGCCGAGCTGGCGCAGGAAGCGCTCGACAGCGACACGCGGATCTGGCGCGGAATGGACGAACCGGTCCGCGCGAGCGTGCGTCAGGCCAATCTTCGCCGGCAATTCGATTCGCCCGAACTGGCCGAGGCCTTCGCCGACCTCATCCGCCGCGAACCCTGGCGCTGCCAGGCAGTCTGTACCGCGCTCGACCTGGGCAAGACGCCGAACGGCAAGCAGCATGCCGCGCTGGTCGAGGCCGGCATGCTGGCGCATTTCCTGCTCGATGCGGAACAGGGACTGGTCACCTATTATCCCGGCGCGGCGGAGCCGGATCCATTTGTCGCGGCGGATGGAGACGGCCCTGCAGACGCACACGAACCCAGGGTCGAATTGCGCGAGGTCGGGCGCCGGCAGGTCTATGTCGACGGCAAGCCGCTCGGCAACCCCTTCGAATAGTCGCCCGGTGGCGCATTCCCCCGCTTGAAGCGGCGCCCCGGGCGGGCTAACGCGCGGCCATGTCTGTAACACGAGAAGAAGTGGCGAAGATCGCCTCGCTGGCGCGCATCAGCATGGACGGGGAGGCCCTCGACCGCATGGTGCCCGAACTCAACGGCATCCTGAAATGGGTCGAGCAATTGGGCGAGGTCGATACCAGCCAGGTCGAACCGATGACCGCGGTGATTCCCAATACGCTGCGCCTGCGCGAAGACGTGGTCGATGCCGATCCGCTGACCGGCGGCGGCAAGCGCGACGCGGTGCTCGCCAACGCCCCGGCGCGCGAGGATGGCTTCTTCGGCGTGCCCAAGGTGATCGAATGATGAACGAGCTGACCAAACTCACCGTCGCCGAAATCCGCAAGGGCGTGGCCGAAGGCACCTTCACCGCGCGCGAAGTGGCGGAAGGCTTCAACGCCAATGTCGCTGCGGCGCAGGACGCGCTCAATGCCTTTATCGTCGCCACGCCGGACAAGGCGCTCGAAGCGGCCGACAAGGTCGATGCCGACCGCGCCGCGGGCAAGCCGCTGGGCAAGATGGCCGGCGTGCCGATCGGGATGAAGGACCTCTTCGCGACCAAAGGCGTGCAGACCACGGCGGCGAGCCACATCCTCGAAGGCTTCATCCCCGAATACGAGAGCACGGTCAGCCAGAAGCTGTGGGATGCCGGCGCCGGGATGCTGGGCAAGCTCAATCTCGACCAGTTCGCCATGGGCTCGTCCAACGAGACATCCTATTTCGGCAATGTCATCAGCCCCTGGCGGCGCAAGAATGGCGGCAACGCTGCGATGGCGCCGGGCGGGAGTTCGGGCGGCAGCTCGGCGGCGATTTCCGCGCGGCTGTGCCCGGCGGCGACCGGAACCGATACTGGCGGCTCGATCCGCCAGCCCGCCGCCTTCACCGGCATTACCGGGATCAAGCCGACCTATGGCCGCTGCAGCCGCTGGGGCATCGTCGCCTTTGCCAGCAGTCTCGACCAGGCCGGGCCGATGGCACAGGACACGCGCGACTGCGCGATCATGCTCGAAGCCATGGCCGGTTTCGACCCGAAGGATTCGACCAGCCTCGACCTGCCGGTTCCCGAATGGGAAGCGGGGCTCGACCCCGACCTGCGGGGCAAGAAGGTCGGCATCCCGCGCGAATACCGGATGGACGGGATGGACGCGGACGTCGCGAAGAGCTGGGACGACGGGATCGCCTGGCTCAGGGACGCGGGGGCGGAGATCGTCGACATCGCGCTGCCGCACACGAAATACGCCCTGCCGGCCTATTACATCATCGCCCCGGCAGAAGCCTCGTCCAACCTCGCCCGTTATGACGGTGTGCGCTACGGCTTGCGCGACCTGCCCGAAGGCGCCGGGCTACAGGACATGTATGCCGCCACCCGCGCCGCCGGCTTCGGCGACGAGGTCAAGCGTCGCATCCTGATCGGAACCTATGTGCTCAGCGCGGGTTTCTACGATGCCTATTACACCCAGGCGCAGAAGATCCGCACGCTGATCGCGCAGGATTTCGCCAAGGCCTTCGAACAGGTCGACGTGATCCTCGCCCCGACCGCCCCGACCGCGGCCTTCGGTCTCGGCGAGAATCTCGACGATCCGCTGGCGATGTATCTCAACGACGTCTTCGCCGTTCCGGCCAGCCTTGCCGGCCTGCCGGCGATGAGCGTCCCGGCCGGCCTCAACCGCGAGGGCCTGCCGCTCGGCCTGCAGGTGATCGGCAATCGTTTCGACGAACAGGCCGTGCTCAACGCCGGCCTGGCGCTGGAGCATCGCGCCGGCTTCACGGCGGAACCGGAGAAGTGGTGGTAAGATGAGCGACTATCGTATCCAGGGCGCAACCGGCGAATGGGAGGTCGTGATCGGCCTCGAAGTCCATGCGCAGGTCACTTCCGCCGCCAAGCTGTTCTCCGGCGCCAGCACCGCCTTCGGCGCCGAGCCCAATTCGCAGGTCAGCCTGGTCGATGCGGCCATGCCCGGCATGCTGCCCGTGCCCAACCGCGAATGCATCCGCCAGGCGGTCCGCACCGGTATGGCGATCGAGGCGCAGATCAACAAGTGGAGCCGGTTCGACCGCAAGAACTACTTCTACGCCGACCTGCCGCAGGGCTACCAGATCAGCCAGCTCTACCACCCGCTGGTAGGCGAGGGGCAGATCGAGGTCAGCCTCGACGAGAAGGACCCCGAAGGCACCCGCAAGGTGATCGGGATCGAGCGGATCCATGTCGAGCAGGACGCCGGCAAGCTGATGCACGACCAGCACCCGACCATGTCCTATGTCGACCTCAACCGCTCGGGCGTGGCGCTGATGGAAATCGTGAGCCGGCCCGACATGCGCAGCCCGGCCGAGGCCGGCGCCTATCTGCGCAAGCTGCGCAGCATCCTGCGCTATGTCGGCAGCTGCGACGGGAACATGGAGGAAGGCTCGATGCGCGCCGACGTCAATGTCAGCGTACGCAAGCCGGGCGAGGAATTCGGGACGCGGACCGAGACCAAGAACGTCAATTCGGTGCGCTTCGTGATGCAGGCGATCGAGCACGAGGCGAACCGCCAGGTCGACGTACTCGAGGCGGGCGGTTCGATCGTCCAGGAAACCCGCCTGTTCGACCCGAACAGCGGCACCACGCGGAGCATGCGCAGCAAGGAAGACGCGCATGACTACCGCTATTTCCCCGATCCCGACCTGCTTCCGCTCGAACTCGACGACGCCTTCCTCGAGGAATGCCGCGCGAGTCTGCCCGAACTGCCCGACGCCAAGCGCCACCGTTACGAGAACGGCCTCGGCCTCTCGGCCTACAACGCCGCCGTGCTGACCGCCGAGGTCGAAACCGCGCGCTGGTTCGAGGAGCTGCTGGCGGAAACGGCAAAGGCTCAGGACAAGTCCGAGGCCGAGGTCGCCAGGCAGACCGCCAACTGGCTGATGAGCGAGTTGATGGGCCAGCTCAACAAGCTCGGCAAGGACCTGCAGGAGAGCCCGGCGACCCCGGCCAAGGGGGCGGAGCTTCTGGCGCTGGTCGGCGACGGGACCATTTCGGGCTCGATCGCCAAGCAGGTACTCGAGAAGATGCTTGAGACCGGCGACGGCGCGGCGGCAATTGTCGAGCGCGAAGGTCTCAAGCAGGAAAGCGACACGGGCGCGATCGAGGCGGCGGTGGATGCGGTGATCGCCGGCAATCCCGACAAGGTCGAGGAATACCGCGGCGGCAAGGACCGGCTGTTCGGTTTCTTCGTCGGCCAGACGATGAAGGCCATGCAGGGCAAGGCCAATCCGCAGGTGGTCAACGAGATACTGAAGTCCAAGCTGGGCTGAGTGCCGTCGATCGTCCTCGTCCACCCGGAGATACCCGGGAATACGGGGGCGGTGGGCCGCACCTGCGTGGCGCTGGACCTCGAACTGGTGCTGATCCATCCGCTGGGCTTCGACCTGTCGGACAAGCGCGTGAAGCGCTCGGGCCTCGATTATTGGCCGCATGTGAGGCTGGCCGAATTCGCGAGCTGGGAGGCGTTCCTGGCCGAGCGGGCCCCGCGCGCGGAGCAGCTGTTCCTGTTCGAGGAATATGCGCCGGCGAGCTTCTACGAGCCGGACTATCCCGAGGATTTCTATCTCGTCTTCGGGCGCGAGACCAAGGGATTGCCGCCCGCCATCACCGAGCCGTTGGCGCACCGCATGTTCCACCTGCCGATGCGCTCGGAGGTGATCCGTTCGCTCAATCTTGCCAATACGGTGTCGGCGGCGGCCTACCAGGCGCTGCGCGGGGTGTTGTCCGGGTCCTGACAGGGCACGAATTCAGGCTGCTCGGCGGACTCCGCTGATCGGCATGCGGCCGAAGATCCCGGCCTTGGCGCTGCCCTTGAGCGTGTCTCCCTCGATTTCGGCAGTGCATTCAAGCGTCATCGGCATCGGCTTGCGCATGTCCATGCTCCAGCGCAGCACCGCGCCCTCGATCGTCCCGTCCTCGACTTCGAGCGTGCCGAGTTCATTGGCGAGCACCCCGGAAAAGCGCGTGCCTTCCGCGTCGGGGATGACGGTGAAGGTCCCGCGCTGCTCGCCCATCGGCGTGCGGGTGACGCAGTCATAGGTTCCGGCGATGGTCATGATCCGGCCCAGTCCGTTATCGCCGAGGCCTATTCGGCGGCGGCGGGCGAGGCCACCACTTCGACCGGCAGGCCGGTCCGTTCGAGTTGCGGTTCGACCACGCTGCGGTCGCCGACGACCACGAAGACGAGATCGCCCGCCAGCATGCCGCGGGCAGCCGCATCGAGCTGCGCCGCGGTGAGGGCGGAATACTGGCCGGCCAGGGTTTCGAAATGATCGTCGGGCCGGTCGAAGGTCACGATGTCGACCACGCCGTTCATCACGTCCTCGGAGGTTTCGAAACGGCCCGGCAATTCGCGGATATTGCCGTTCTTGAGCCGCGCCAGTTCCTCCCCCGCCACGCCCTGGCTGCCGAGGAAGCTGGCGAGGTCCTGGCGCAGTTCGACGATCGAATCGCCGGTGCGGTCGGCCTGGACCGGCGCGGTAATCGTGAAGCTGGCGCGATCGAGCGGCTCGACGATGCGGCTGCGCACGCCATAGGACCAGCCCTTGGTCTCGCGCAGGTTCATGTTGATCCGGCTGAGGAAATTGCCCCCGAAGACCTCGTTTGCGGCCTCCAGCGGAAGCAGGTCGTCGGTCCCCCTGGCACCGAGCACGCGCCCGGCCATGATCACCGACTGCGGCGAGGCGGGACGGTCGATCAGGATGATCCGCGAGGCCTGCCCGGGGATGGCGGCGGTGAAATCCTTCACCGGCGCGGCCTGCCGCGTATCCGCCCAATCGCCGAAGCTTTCTTCCAGCAGGGGGAGAAGTTCCGCCAGCGTCGTGTCGCCGACCACGAAGATGCGGGCGTTGACCGGACGCAGCCATTCACGGTGGAAGGCAACGATATCGTCGCGCGTGAGCGATTCCACCACGGCGACCTCGCCGGTCCCGCTCGGCGGGACGCCATAGGGATGGGCATCGCCGAACAGCGTCCGGGCGAGCGCGCGCTGGGCAATCGCGCTGGGGTTGGACAATTCGTTGCGGATGCGGGTCAGCTGCTGGGCACGCACGCGCTCCAGTTCGTCGGCGGCGAAGGCAGGGTTGCGGACGAAATCGGCGAGCAATTCGAGCGAGGGCGCCAGATTGGGCGTCACGGCGGCAAGGCCGAAGAAGGTCGTGTCGGTGTTCGCACCGGTCCAGACCGTCGCGCCGAGCCGTTCCTGCGCCACCGCGAGCTCGGTCGAATCGAGCGAGGTCGTGCCTTCGTCCATAAGGCGGAGCATCAGCGACTGGACCCCGAGCTTGTCCTTCGGATCGGCAGCATAGCCGGCATCGAAGGCAATCCGCATGTTGAGCACGGGCACGGCATCGCGGCGCGCGAAGAAGACCTCGATGCCGTTCTGGAGCCGGGCCCGCTCGATCGCGGGAAAGTCGAGCGGCTTGAGCTCCTCGACTGGCGGCAGGCTCGACCGGTCGGGCTCGGCCATGGCGGCGCTGGCCTGGGCGGCGAAGGCCGGGTTGCTGTAATAGGCCGGCTGCATGCCGCCTTCCGGCGCAACGACATAGCCGCCGCGGTTCTCGCCGCCCTCGGTCCGGGTGCCGGGTTCGATCGTCAGCGCGAAGACCGGCCGGGTGAGCCATTTGTCCATGGCCAAGCGGACTTCCCCGGGCGTCATGGCCGCTGCGCGCTCGAGCTCGGTGCGGAAATGGCCCGGATTGCCCGAATAGAGCAGGCCTTCTGCGAGGGTTGGTGCCTTGCCCGAGAAACCGCCGATTGCCTCGAGGCCGCGAATCTGGCTGGACGCATAGACCGTGCTTGCGCGCAGGAGTTCGTCCTCGGTCGGACCCTCCGCCATGAGGCGGGCGATCTCGGCGTCGAGCGCGGTCGCGAGCTCGGCGGGGTCGACGCCCGGCGCGGCATCGGCATAGACGACGAATTGCCCGGCCTGGGCGAAGATCTCGGCCCGGGCCACGACCTGCACCGCGAGCTGCTTCTCGCGCACCAGCGCATTGTCGAGCCGCGAGCTGCTGAGCCCGCCGAGCACGCTGCCGCCCATGGCCAGCGGCAGATAGTCTGGATTGTCAAGCCCCGGCACGGCCCACATGCGGTAGATGCGGGTGGTGGCGACCTGGTCGAAAATGGTCTTCTCGACCGGCGCGGCGAGCGTCGGCACCGGCGCGTCGACCGGATGGATCGCCGGCCCCGCCGGGATCGCGCCGAACCACTTGCCGACCTTGGCCTGCGCCGTGGCGAGGTCGATGTCGCCCGCCAGCACCAGGATCGCATTGTTCGGCCCGTAATGGTCCCGGAACCAGTTCTTCACATCCTCCAGCGTGGCGGAGGAGAGGTCGTCCATCGAGCCGATCGTTGAATGGTGATAGGGATGGCCCGAGGGATAGAGGTTTTCGAGCTGTTCGTATTCGACCAGGCCGAAGGGCTGGTTGTCGCTCTGGCGCTTCTCGTTCTGGACCACGCCGATCTGGTTATCGAGCTTCTCCTGCGTCACCGCGCCCAGCAGGTGGCCCATGCGGTCGGATTCGAGCATCAGCGCGACATCCAGTGCGCCGGTCGGGACGCTCTGGAAGTAATTGGTGCGGTCGAACCAGGTGGTGCCGTTGTAATCGGTCGCCCCGATCTGCTGCAGCGGTTCGAAGAAGTCCCCGGGCGCATTCTCCGATCCGTTGAACATCAGGTGTTCGAACAGATGGGCGAAGCCGGTCTTGCCTTCGGGCTCGTGCTTCGCGCCGACGCCGTACCAGACCGATACGGCCACGATCGGGGCCTTGCGGTCGGTATGGACCAGCACCGTCAGGCCGTTGTCGAGCTGGAAGCTCTCATAGGGGATCGCAACTTCCGCAACCAGCTCCTCGAGCGGGGCGGGCTCGGCCGAAGGCTGGGCGTGGAGCGTGCCGGCGGTGGCAAGGAGGAAGGGAAGCAGGGCGATCGAGAACTTGCGGCGCATGGGTGGTCCTTGCACATGAAACTGTATTTGAAACTCCTAGCAGCTTGGCGCAACTGCGCCAGATCAATGCGCCCACCTATCTACAAACGGCACATGGCGGCGGACGAGTGCGTTGGCAGCGCGCCCGCGGTTTCCTAGATGGGAAAGGAACGAGGAGGAGAGCGTTGCAAAAATCCGGCTGGGCGAACTTGTGTTGCAAAACAGCAACACTATCTTGGCGAGGTAACGCAGTGAGGGACCAGCAATGAATCTCGAAAAATTCACCGATCGCGCCAAGGGCTTCCTGCAGAGCGCGCAGACCGTTGCGATCCGCATGAGTCACCAGCGGATCAGCCCCGAGCACCTGCTCAAGGCGCTGCTGGAGGACGAGGAAGGCATGGCCGCGCAGCTGATCCAGCGCGCCGGCGGCAATCCGAAACTGGCCGAGCAGCAGACCGACCTCGCATTGGCCAAGGTGCCGGCGGTCTCGGGGTCGGGCGCGCAGCAGACGCCCGGGCTCGACAACGACACCGTCCGCCTGCTCGACCAGGCGGAGAAGCTTGCCGACAAGGCCGGCGACAGCTTCGTGCCGGTCCAGCGCATCCTCCAGGCGATCGCGCTGGCGACCACCACGGCGGCGGGCCAGGCGCTCAAGGCGGCCAATGTCACGCCCCAGGCGCTCGAAGCCGCGATCAGGGAAGTGACCGGCGGGCGCACGGCGGATACGTCGAGCGCGGAAAACGCCTATGACGCGATGAAGAAATTTGCCCGCGACCTGACGCAGGCGGCGCGCGACGGCAAGATCGACCCGATCATCGGCCGTGACGAGGAAATCCGCCGCACGGTGCAGATCCTCGCCCGGCGGACCAAGAACAACCCGGTGCTGATCGGCGACCCCGGCGTCGGCAAGACCGCCATCGCCGAAGGGCTGGCGCTGCGCATCGCCAATGGCGACGTGCCCGACAGCCTCAAGGACCGCCGGCTGATGTCGCTCGACATGGGTGCGCTGATCGCCGGGGCGAAATACCGCGGCGAATTCGAGGAACGACTCAAGTCGGTGCTCGACGAGGTCAAGGGCGCCGAAGGCGAGATCATCCTCTTCATCGACGAGATGCACACGCTGATCGGGGCCGGCGCCTCGGAAGGCTCGATGGACGCGGGCAATCTGCTCAAGCCGGCGCTGGCCCGCGGCGAACTGCATTGCATCGGCGCGACCACGCTCGACGAGTACCAGAAATATGTCGAGAAGGACGCGGCGCTCCAGCGGCGCTTCCAGCCCGTCTTCATCGACGAGCCGACGGTCGAGGACACGATCTCGATCCTGCGCGGGATCAAGGAGAAATACGAACTCCACCACGGGGTCAACATCACCGACAATGCGATCGTGGCCGCGGCAACGCTGTCCAACCGCTACATCACCGACCGCTTCCTGCCCGACAAGGCGATCGACCTGATGGACGAGGCCGCCAGCCGGATCCGCATGGAGGTGGAGAGCAAGCCGGAAGAGATCGAGGGGCTCGACCGCCGGATCATCCAGCTCAAGATCGAGGAATCCGCCCTGTCCAAGGAAAAGGACGAGGCCAGCAAGGACCGCCTCAAGGCGCTCCGAGAGGAACTCGCCAATCTCGAGCAGAAATCGAGCGAGCTGACCACCCGCTGGCAGAACGAGCGCGACAAGATCGCCGCCGAAGGCAAGATCAAGGAGGAACTCGACCAGGCCCGGATCGAACTCGAGCAGGCGCAGCGCTCGGGCGATCTCGGCAAGGCGGGCGAACTGTCCTACGGCAAGATTCCCGAGCTCGAGAAGAAGCTCGCCGAGGCCAGGGGCGCGACCGAGAACGCACTGCTGCGCGAGGAAGTGACCGAGGACGATATCGCTGCCGTGGTCAGCAAGTGGACCGGCGTTCCGGTCGACAAGATGCTGGAGGGCGAGCGCGAGAAATTGCTGAAGATGGAGGAGATGCTCGGCAAGAGGGTGATCGGCCAGGCCGATGCGATCGCCGCCGTGTCCAGGGCCGTCCGCCGCGCTCGCGCCGGCCTGCAGGACCCCAACCGTCCGCTCGGCAGCTTCCTCTTCCTCGGCCCGACCGGGGTCGGCAAGACCGAGCTGACCAAGGCGCTCGCCGAATTCCTGTTCGACGACGACCAGGCCATGGTCCGGATCGACATGAGCGAATTCATGGAGAAGCACGCGGTCGCCCGGTTGATCGGCGCGCCTCCCGGCTATGTCGGCTATGAGGAAGGCGGCGTGCTGACCGAGGCGGTCCGCCGGCGCCCTTACCAGGTCGTGCTGTTCGACGAGGTCGAGAAGGCTCACCAGGATGTCTTCAACGTGCTGCTGCAGGTGCTCGACGACGGGCGGCTGACCGACGGGCAGGGGCGCGAGGTCAATTTTGCCAATACGCTGATCATCCTGACCAGCAATCTCGGCAGCCAGTATCTCTCGAACATGACCGATGAACAGAAGGTCGAGGATGTCGAACCGCAGGTGATGGAGGTCGTGCGCAGCCATTTCCGGCCTGAATTCCTCAACCGGCTGGACGAGATCATTCTCTTCCACCGCCTCGGCCAGGACCACATGGCCCCGATCGTGAAGATCCAGGTGGCGCGGGTGCAGAAGCTGCTGAGGGATCGCAAGGTCGTGCTCGACCTGAGCGACGGCGCCTATGGCTGGCTCGGACGGGTGGGCTATGACCCGGTCTATGGGGCCCGGCCGCTCAAGCGTGCGGTGCAGAAATACCTGCAGGACCCGCTGGCCGAGATGATCCTCTCCGGCACGGTCCCCGACGGATCGACCGTGAAGATCGACGAGGGCGACGGCGCCCTGCAGATGAGCGTGGCGTAAGGCGAAAGGGCCGGGAGGAGACTCCCGGCCCTTTCCTCGTCACGCGTAGCCGAGCAGCTTGCGCAGGCCGGGTGCGGCGTAGTCGACCAGTTCCTTGTGCTGTCGGGACAGCGCATTGGGAATTTGGATTGCTCCTTCGTGGAGGTTCTCTCTTGCGGTCCCGCTCTGCTTGCGGTCGGACCCTATCCTTACCCTTTCGCGCCAGTCATCCGGCACCGAAACAAGCCCGGCTGCGTCGAACATGCCGCGAAAGAAATTCTCCGCCTGAGTTCCGTCGATATCCTTCACCGCTGTGACGAGATCTTCGTAGCGCAGTACGGTACAATCGGTACCCATCCAGGCGACTGCGTTGTAGTTGAACAGGTCGCGCATGGGCATGGCCTTCTGGTGGATGCCAAAGATCATCAGATTGATCAGCGTGTCGACGGTCAGTTCGCCATTCTTCACCAGCATGGAATTGTCGCCGAACTCGTCGGAAAGGAAAAAGCGCGCGCGGGCCAGCACCCAGCTGTAGGGGTCGCGCACCAGCACGATCTTGCGCGCAGGCGCAGCTTCGATGGCCGATGCGTCGGAGAACATCAGGTGACCCCAGCTGAGCATTTTCGCCTCGGGACGGAAGGCCTGCTTGTGCTGTTGCAGATTGCCCCACTGGATGAACTGCGTCTTGTAGTGATCCTCCACCGGAACGAACATCCGCATGATGTTCCGCAACAGGTGCGAGCCTGATTTCGGCACACTGTTGAGGAACAGCGGTTGTGGCAGTCGCTCCTGCGCGAACTTGCGGTTCTCCTCGTCGAGCGTATCGGGCTTGAGGCGGACATGGACCATGCGGGTTTCCGGACTTGACTCGTTCTTGGGCGGATAAAGCAAAGGGCGGCGGGTTTGTCACCCGCCGCCCTTCATCGCTCCCTTGGGAATGGGGATCAGTACTTCACGTTGAAGTTCACGAACGCCCGGCGGCCACGCAGGTCGTACTGCGAGGCGACGGTGCCGTGACCCAGAATGTTGACGCCGGTACCCGACAGGTCGGTCAGGCGCGGTGCCTTGGTATCGGTGAAGTTCGACATGCCGATCGTCACCCGATAGTGCTCACCCAAATCACGGGTGATGGCAAAGCTATGGTAGAACTTCGCATCCGCCTTGAGCTTCGCACAAACCGGCGTGTCATAGGTAACTAAATCCTGACAGATACTGCCGGCCCGCTCAATGAAGTACTCGGTATTGTCGGTGCCGCCGATCACGTCAAGGCCGTAGAAGAAGTTCCACGGGCCGGTATCGAGCTGCACGTTGAAGTCGCCGACCCAGATCGGCTCACCCGACAGGCCGTTGAAGTCTTCGAAGTTCCCCTCGAACAATGCAACCTTGTCTTCCAGCTGCCAGGTCATCTGGCCCTGCAGTGTCAGCGTCGTGTCTCCCGTGAAATCGTGGACGATGCGCGTAGTCACGTCGATGCCGCGGTTCTTCTGACTGTTGATGTTGAGAAAGCTGTTACGAATGACCGCAACATTGTTCGGATTGCCATCGTTGTAGAACGGATCGCTGGGATCGAGATCCCGCACACGATCGAACTGGTCGCACAGCGGTTCGTTCGGGAAGAATTCCGAATCGTAACAACCGTAAACGATAGAAGATGCGCCCAGCTGCGAGATCTCTCCGTTCACTTCGATATCGAAGTAGTCGACGGCCAGGCTGAAACGGGTATCCGGCAGGAAGCTGAAACGCGGCGTAAGGATGGTCGATACCGTCCATGCCTTCGAGGTTTCCGGTTCCAGCACGCCGATACCGCCGCCCGTCACAGTGTTCGGCTGGATGCCGCTGCCGCTCAGGTTGAGTGGAATCCCGTCGGCGACGCAGTTGTCGTAACGCTGCTGCGTGATGTCACCATTGGCCAGGTTGGCTGTCAGGTTGCTACAGGGATCGCGGAAATTGCGCAGAGTGCCCACCTGGTCGGCAAGGAACTGCTCGAACAATGCCGGCGCGCGGTAAGAGGTGCCGTAAGTACCGCGGAAGCGCAGCCAGTCATTGACTTCCCAGTCGAGCCCCAACTTGTAGGTCCAGTTGCCATTGGTCGTGTCACTGAAACCATCCGACGCGCGCGTAGCCTTCACGTTGGTGACGCGGCCCGCACCGGTAAAGGTGAGGCTCTGGAACATCGGAACGTTGTAAATCAGCGGAATATTGATTTCACCGAAAGCTTCCTTGGTAACGGACTTGCCGGCGGTGATGCCGGCGCTGACCAGCTGGAAGCCGAGATCGTTCAACTGCAGGTATCCCGGCGTGTCGTTGATCTCGTCTTCGCGGATCGTACCGCCGATGGCAACACCGACCGGCCCGCTCCAAGGCAGTTCGATCAGGTCGCCCGTGATGATCGCTTCAACATACTTCTGGGTGTAGTCGGTGTTGCCTTCATCCCAGTCGAACAGGAAAGCATATTCTTCCTGGGTGTAATCGCCATACATGATGCGAGGACTGTACCAGTCGATGTCGACGCAGGGGCGCTCGATCGGAGTTCCCGGGCTCATAGTCGTCCCTTCGCACGATGCCGTGCGGTAGGTCCCGACATCCAGCGCATCGTTGAGCGGGGTCTGGTTGCGGTAGGTGCCTTCCGACTTCGAATACTGGCCATAGATGTCGTAGGACCAGTTCGAAGTGATATCGCCGCGCAGACCGGCCACGGCGCGGTAGTAATCGACCTCGACCGATGAATCGACAAAGTCGGTGAAACCGGTCGGACTTGGTGAGACTAGACCGCCCCAGCCTACGGCGAGCGGATCGACCGGGATGCCGAAGGCAAGGTCGATAGCGGATGCCGGGTTGGGATAATCGTCCGGGTTCACGCCATAATCGGCGGGATCTTCACCGCAGAACAGATAACATTCGCCGAGGCCGAACATGTAGACCTGCGCCGACGAGTTTACATAGTTCTTGCGCTTGTTGTACAGCCCTTCGACATAAACTTCGGCGAAATCGGCCAGTTCATAAGCTGCATCAAGATAGACGGTATAGAGATCCGTCTCCGGAATGATCGTGTCGTTGTAGCGACGCGGGTGGAAGTTATTTTGCACCGACTCCGAAACCGAATCGAGGCCGGTGATGTACCAGCCATTGGGTGCGTAGAACTGGCCGGGGATGGTCGCCGCCGGTATCGGGCTGAGATACTGGCCGAGATTGTCGCCCGGATAGCTGTATTGGAGAAGATAAACGTCGCCGTCGCCTTGGACCACGTCGCTGGGCGAGGTCGGCGGCAGGTTGCTCGGTACACCATAATAATAGGTGTAGTCATAGGTCCACACATGGCCCCAGGTCGAATTGCTCTCGCTGGTGCAGGCGTAATCATTGGTGCGCGGATCGATCAGGTCGGCACGGGTCGAGTAGGTTTCATCCGTGAAACCGTAGAGCTCGGTGCAGCCCAGGTAGTCGCGGTCGCCGCGCGCCAGTTCGTTGCGGCGGGAGTAGCTGCCCGCAACCAGGAAATGCCCCCGGTCAAAGGTCTTGCCATAGGTGGCGGAAATCGAGAATTGCTCGCCGCCATCCTTGAAGGGCGCCGAACCGAAGACGTCGATCTCGATCCCGTCGGTATCGGTCTTTGTGATAAGGTTGACCACGCCGGCAACTGCGTCGGAGCCGTAGATCGAGGAAGCGCCGTCCTTGAGGAGATCCACCCGCGCCACGATGGATTGCGGCAGGTTATTGAGGTCGAAGGAGGAGACGGCGCCGCGCGTACCGGACGGGCCGGCGCGGCGGCCATTAAGCAGGACGAGCGTGCGTTCGGCGCCGAGGCCGCGCAGCGAAATGGTTTCCGAGCCGGTGCCGCCATTGGTCAGGAAGTTGGAGGAAAGCGCCGAGGTGATCTGGTCGGAACCAGCTGCGATCGGTGATCCCTGGACCATATTGGCCGTGCTGTTGAGGCCCTGGCGCACGGCAATCTCGGGATCGACCACGGTCAGCGGCGAGGTGGAGGTGAATTCGTCGCGGCGAATGCGCGAGCCGGTAACCACGATCGGCGCGCCGCCGGTTGCCTCTTCCGCTTCGGTTGCTTCTTCCTCGCTGGCATCCTGCGCAAGGACAGGCTGGGCAAGCAGAGTGACGGACAGTGCGACAGGAGCGACCGCCGCCTTGAATTTTGTCTGCAGTTTCACAGTTGAATTTCCCCGTTAAGCTTGGCTGGCCTGCCGGGTGTCCCACTTATATCTTAAGAGATGCCTCCAAACACGGACCGACCAGCCATATTTTCCGCGAAAAAGGCTTCCCGATCTTGGCAGACTGTCGAGAGCGGTAACCGGTTTCAATCTTAATCATTTTGCTTGTGCAACATGGTAGTAACTCTGTTGCAGATGAACAACAGTTCAGCTTCGGGTAATTTCATGCCTCCTCCTCCGGCCTGCTTGACCCTCGCCGGACAGCCGCCTAGCCGGAGGGCGGGAGCCAGGAAAACAGGGAGCCGAGGAATGAAGATCGACGAGACCGTGGCAGCGGTCGTGACCGGTGGCGCATCGGGCCTGGGTGAGGCCACCGCGCGCGCGCTGGCGGCCAAGGGCGCCAGGGTGGCGCTGTTCGATCTCAACGAGGAGCGCGGCGCGATGGTCGCCGCGGCCATCGGCGGCATCCATTGCAAGGTCGATGTGTCGGATGAGGCTTCGGTCGATGCCGGCTTCGCCCGCGCGCGCGCGGCGCATGGACAGGAACGGATCCTGGTCAATTGCGCCGGGATCGGCACGATCGGCAAGATCACCCGCCGCGACAAGGAAACCGGCGAGGCCAGCCACCTGCCGGTCGGCCTGTTCACCAAGACGCTGATGGTCAACACCATCGGCAGTTTCCAGTGCATGGCGAAGTCCGCGCTCGGCATGATGCAGGATGCCGAACCACTGGAAGACGGCGAGCGCGGCGTGATGGTCTCGACCGCTTCGGTCGCCGCGGTCGACGGCCAGATCGGCCAGGTCGCCTATGCCGCGTCCAAGGCGGCGATCGTCGGCATGACCCTGCCGATCGCACGCGACCTGATGGGCGAGGGGATCCGCGTCAACACGATCCTGCCGGGCATCTTCAAGACGCCGCTGATGGACAACCTGCCCGAGAAGGCACAGGAATCGCTTGCCCAGCAAGTGCCCTTCCCCAAGCGGCTGGGGCGTCCGGAGGAATATGCCGCGTTGATCCTGCACATGGTCGAGAACGGCTATTTCAACGGCGAGCATGTCCGGCTCGACGGGGCGATCCGCATGGGGCCGCGCTAGGAGGCAGGACATGGCCGAGCGAAGCTGGCATATCGGCGTCATCGGCGGTTCGGGCCTCTACCGGGTCGAAGGACTGGAAGACGCGCAGCAGATCGCCGTCGAAAGTCCCTTTGGAGCGCCGTCGGGCCCGGTCACGATCGGGACGCTCGACGGGGTGCGCTTCAGTTTCATCGCCCGCCATGGCGACGGCCACCGCCTGCCGCCCGGCGACGTGAACTATCGTGCCAATATCGACGTGCTCAAGCGCTCCGGGGTGACCGATCTGCTGGCGATCTCCGCCGTCGGCTCGCTGCGCGAGGACTATATGCCGGGGCAGTTCGTCGCCGTCGACCAGTTGATCGACCGGACGACGAGGCGCGGGCGGAGTTTCTTCGGCGAGGGCATCGCGGCGCATGTCTCGCTGGCCGATCCCACCTGCCCGATCCTTTCGGCTCGGGTGGCCGATGCCGCCGAAGGCGCAGGCGCGCGGGTCCATCGCGGCGGCTGCTACATCGCGATCGAGGGACCGCAATTTTCGACCCGTGCGGAGAGTCACCTGTTCCGCCAGTGGGGCGCTGGTGTCATCGGCATGACCGCCATGCCCGAAGCGCGGCTCGCGCGCGAGGCAGAGCTGCCCTATGCCCTGCTCGGGATGGTGACCGATTACGATTGCTGGCGGACCGGCGAGGAGGATGTCGGGGTCGAGGAAGTGCTCGCTGTCGTCCGCGCCAATGCCGGGCTTGCCCGCACCACGCTTCGCCGGCTGGCGCAGGCACTGCCGGCAGTCCGTTCCGCCAATCCGATCGACCGCGCGCTCGACGGGGCGATCATCACCGCGCCCTCGGCGATCGACCCTGCGGCGCGCCTGCGCCTTTCCGCCATAGCGGGGAGGGTGTTACAGGGCCATGGGGGCTGACGCACGAAACTTGCCCTTTCCCGCACGCAAACTTTGCCATGCTTGCGTTTGCGGCAGCCTTCGGTATCAAGCGTAACCATGTCTTCCACCGCGCCGCTCGCCAATTTCCTGCCCTATCTGATGTCGATCACCTCCAATGCGGTGAGCGGCCGGATTGCCGAGGAATACCGTAGCCGCTTCGGGCTGCGGGTCCCCGAATGGCGCGTGATGGCGGTGCTGGGCGACAATGGCGCGTTGACCCAGCGCGATCTCACCGCGCTCACGCTGATGGACAAGGTTGCCGTCAACCGCGCTTGCAAGGAATTGGAGGAGCGCGGCCTGGCGCGGCGCGAACCCAATCGCAGCGACGGTCGTTCGCATTTGCTCGAGCTGACCGAGGAGGGGATCAAGGTCCACGACCAGGTGATGCCGCTGGCACTGGAGATGGAGCGGCGCCTGTTCGAGAAGTTCAGCGAGAGCGAGGTGGCCGGGTTCAAGGCCATGCTGGCGCGGATCCGCGAGGAAGTGCGGGATCTGACGGCCGAGGGGATCGAAACCGGCTTCGACGCCTGACCGGTTGGAGCAGTTCCACGTTAGCGAAAGGGCCCCCGTCGCGTGGCGGGGGCCCTTTGCTTTGGATTGAAGGCCGGGCCTAGCCCTTGACCAGCGTGTCGGAGATCGAGCAGGCGGCCGGGCCAAGGATCACGATGAACAGCACCGGCAGGATGAAGAGGATCAGCGGCACGGTCATGATGGCGGGCAGCCGGGCGGCCTTTTCTTCCGCACGCATCATGCGTTCGTTGCGGAATTCGGCCGAAAGCACGCGCAGGGCCGAGGCGAGCGGCGTACCGTAGCGTTCGGTCTGGATCATGGTCGTGACCACCCCGCGGACCGAGTCGAGATCGACGCGATAGGCGAAGTTCTCGAAGGCCTGGCGGCGTTCGGTTAGGAAGGACAGTTCGATCGCGGTCAGCGCGAATTCGTCGCCCAGCTCGGGATAGGCGCGGCCGAGTTCCTTGGCCACGCGGTTGAAGGCAGCGTCGACAGTCAGGCCGGCCTCGGCACAGATGACCAGCAGGTCGAGCGCGTCGGGCAGGCCCTTGCGGATCGCGTGGGTCCGCTTGGTGATCTTGTTCTGCACGAAAAGGTCGGGCGCCTTGTAGCCGAGGAAGAGCATGCCGCCGAAGCCCATCAGGCGCTTCATCGAGCCCCAATCGGGGAACGTGTCCGAAAGGTAGAACAGGTAGACGCCGATGGTACCGAACACGATCGGCAGGACCAGCCGTGCGAAGATCACCACATAGGCGAGTTCCTTCTGGCGGATGCCGGCCTGCGCCAGCTTCTGCTGGACCTCCTTGACCTGGCTGTCCTGCAGCACCTTGAGGCTCGAGAGCGAGTCCTTGAGCTTGTCGGTCGTCTCGCTCTTGCGGACGATGCTCGCGCGCTTCTTGGCCGAGGCGGTGATGACGCCGGCCTTGAGTTCCTCGCGGCGCGCGTTGAGCGACTTGACGCGCTTGGCCATCGGGTCCTTGACCGTGACCGCGGCATAGACTGCCATCATCACCGCGAGGGCGGCGATGCCGGCAAGGATCGAGCCGACCAGGATGACGTCGACACCGAGCAGGGTAGGTCCGGCGGGATTGTTCATGATGTCCTCTTTTCCGTCCTCTGGCTCAGATCTCGAAGCTGACCATCTTGGCCATGATGAAGGCGCCGATGCTCATCCACACCAGACCGCCGAGGCCGGTGATGATCAGGCGCTCGTCGACGAAGAAGCCGGCGAGATAGTTCGGATTGACCCACCAGATCATCGCGAAGACGATGAAGGGCAGGGCGCCCACGATATAGGCCGAGGCCTTGGATTCGGAGCTCATGGCCTTGATCTTGAGCTTCATCTGTCCACGCTTGCGCAGCACGTCGGCGAGGTTCGACAGCGTCTCGGCGAGGTTGCCGCCCGTTTCGCGCTGGATCGCCAAGGTGATGCAGAAGAAGCTGAATTCGGCCGAATTGAGCTTGTCGGCGGTGACCTGGAGCGATTCCTCCATTGTCCGGCCGACCTTGATCCGGTCGACCACCGTCTTGAATTCCTCGCCCACCGGACCGGGCACTTCGGTCGCGACGACCGAGAGGGTTTCGGTCACGGGTAGGCCCGAGCGCAGGCCGCGCACGAGCAGTTCGATCGCGTCCGGGAACTTGGCGGTAAACTGGTTGGTCCGCTTCTTGATCAAATGGCCGATGACCATGTGCGGGATGCCGGCCCCGAACAGGACACCGACGCCGAGCGAAAGCAGCAGGGCGCCCGACTTGAGGAAGACCAGCGCGCCGACCACCAGCGTCAGGCCGAGCGATGCATAGAGATAGTGGTTGAGCGTGATCGGCTTGCCGGTACGCTCGAGCCGCAAGGCCAGCACTTCGAGGCGCGAGCCGGAACCGGCCATGCGCGCGACCTTGGGCTTGCGCGCGGCGATCGCCTTCTTGAGCTGGGATTCGACCTTGGTGTCGGTGCTTTCCGAATGCCGGTAACGCAGGTTCTGAAGCCGCCGGGCCCCTTCCTTCGAGACATTCGGGCCGGCCAGCAGATTGTAGCCCAGGATCATGAGCCCCAGCAGACCGCCAGCGATCAGAATGACTTGCACGATGTCCATGGGTTAACCCGACCTTCCTGATCCAGCTTCCGCGTCCGGCCGGGCCTTGTTGGCCGGCCGGACGTCCTGCGTTATTCGGCGAGTTCGGCCGAACGGGCCGAGCCCTTGTCCTTCTTGGCCATCAGGCCCTTGAGATCGAATTTCTCGAGCAGGGACTTCTTGCCCGTATCCTCGAGATCGATCCCGTCCTCTTCGCTCGAACCGATGATCGTTTCGGCGATCTGGGCCAGCACCGCGCCGGCCCTGCTCGAGCGGTTGGCTTCGGCAAAGGTCTGGCCCAGCTTGGCCGCATTGGTCGCGGCCTTGGCGTCATAGGGGACCGTGAAGTTGATCTTGCGCTCGATCGAGGCTTCGAAATCGGCCTTGCTGATTTCGGCCACGCCGGGCTGGACCTTGTTGGCAACGACCATGGCCTGCGCATGCGGGGCATTGGTCTTGAGCCAGGACAGGATCCGGATCGCGTCGCGGGCCGATGCCAGCGTCATTTCCGTCGCCACGACAACGATGTTCGCATCGCCCAGCAATTGCGGGAAATTGATCAGCATGTTCCGCGGCAGGTCGACGACGGTCATCTCGAAGGCCTGGCGGAATTCCTCCTGCAGCTGCACGAAGGCCGAACCGTCGGTCATGAGCGGCGAATTGATCGGAGCTTCGGCCGAAAGCAGGGCGAGATTCTCGTTCGCGCGGATCATGGCCCGTTCGATGAACAGCCCGTCGATCCGGCTCGGATTGTCGATCGCGTCGGTGAGGCCGCGGCCCGGCTCGAGATCGAGCGAGAGCGCACCGGTCCCGAAATGCACGTCGAGATCGAGCAGGGCGGTCGGCATCTTGTGCTCGGAGCTGAACAGCCAGGCCAGCGACGTGGCGAGGGTGGACGCACCAACACCGCCGCGCGTGCCCACGACCGTGGTCGAGACATGGGTCTTGGCGGCCTGACCGTCACCGCCCTTGGGTGCGGTGAATACGGCCTGTGCCTGGGCCAGCGTATCGCGCAGGACGTCCGGCGACAGCGGCTTGAGCAAATAGTCGTGGATCCCGCTGGCGAGCAGGTCACGATAAAGGCGCACATCGTTCACCTGGCCGACGGCAATCACCACCGTGCCCGGTTCGCAGACTTCCGCCAGCTCGTTGATATCGTTCAGCGGGTCGCCGCTTTCGGAGAGATCGACGAGCAGGATCGCCGGGCTGGCGGCAATCGACAGCGACTGGATCGCGTTGCGGAGGCCGCCCTTGGCGCATTTCTCGGGCTGCCAGCCCATTTCGACGACGACCGGGCGCAGTGCGTCCAGCGTGGTCTCGTCGCACATGAAGGCGGCGAACGGGTCACGATTACCCGGAGTATTGGCTTTCCACGGGGCATTCATGATCAGATACCTCCTCCGATGGCGGTACCGGACCCGCCGCTTGCTGAACGACCGCCACCCGTGCCGACGATCCCGTTGCGATAGTTCTCGATCGCCCGGTTCGACTTGGTGACATAGGTTTCATCATCGGCCTGTTCGCCGTTGATCAGATGTTCGGGATTGGCGACCATCGCCGCGATATTGCTGTTGATCGCGCAGCCGAAGCCGTCGTGCGTCCCGTTGCTGTAATTGTAGGACATCCGGCCCGACCAGTCGGGGCAGCCCGGCACTTCGGCCGAGGAGCGCGTGATCACGACGCGGACCGTGCCCGGGTCGACGAGCCCGGGAGTGGTCGGTGCACCTTCGCTCACCAGGATTCCGTGACGGGCGGCGAGGTTGGTAACGGCGTCGCGGGTCCCCGGCGCGACCGAGGGGTCGTCAATGGAGACGCGATCACCGTAGCGCAGGTCGACCGTCTCGAACCAGTCGGCCAGGCGGCGCTGTTCGGGGATCGAAAGCGATCCGTCGTCGCTGCGCAGGTCGAGCGTGAAGTTCTGCCGATCGACCACCGCCTGCTTCGTGCTGTAGAGCGAGCGGTTGGAAGGCTGGTTGGTGCAGGCGGCAAGGCCGAGCCCCAGCGTCAGAGCGATGACGGCAGTGGCCGTGCGGGTGGTGCGAAGAAGCATCGAATTCACCTTTCTCACTTGAGGCTGAAGCCGGGTGCGGAGGCCGGTTCGGCTTTGGCCTGGCGCGGGAGCACGGCGGCCTGGTCGTTGGCGCTGACTTCAGGTGTCGGTGCCGGCTCGTCGGAGCTGCGAGGGCCGGGGCGTTCGGCGCCATCGACACCGTCGTTTTCGACGCCGATCAGCTGCTGCCAGATCGTGGGTGCCTGGAAGCCGTCGGTCGGCAACTTGATGTCGCGATCGTTGACCGGCTTCACCAGATAGGGAGTGACCACGATGACGAGTTCGGTCTGGCCCTTCCGGAATTCGGTCGACTTGAACAGATTGCCCAGGATCGGGACGTCGCCAAGGCCGGGAGCCTTGTCGATCAGGTTCTGGGCGTTGTTGGACAGCAGGCCGGCGATCATGAAGCTCTGGCCGGAGCCGAGTTCCACGGTGGTGTCCGCGCGGCGTACGGTCAGCGCCGGAACCTGGAAGCCGTTGAGCGTCACCGCGCCCTGGGTCGAGAGTTCGGACACTTCCGGAGCGACCCGGATCGAGATGCGGCCGTTTTCGAGCACGGTCGGCGTATAGTTGAGCGATACGCCGTAATTCTTGTACTCGATCGAAGTCGTGCCGAGGCCCTGACTGATCGGGATCGGATATTCGCCGCCGGCCATGAAGGTGGCGGTTTCGCCCGAAAGCGCGGTCAGATTGGGCTGCGAAAGCGTGGTCGAGAGGCCTTCGCGTTCAGCCAGGTCGAGCGCGGCGCCGATGTCGAGGCCGAGAAAGCGCCCGAACGCGGCGATGGTGCTGCCCCCGGCAATCTGGTCGACGATCGTGTAACCTTCGCCTTCGTAATTGTTGCCGACCGCCAGCGGTCCGGAGGGAACGCGCTGGCCCGTGACCGGATCGATGTAAGACGGCGTAACCTGTGCGAAGGGCGCGCGGCCCTGGCCGATGCCGAACTTGAACCCGCTCGAATCGTCGACCGAGGTCAGGTTGGCGCCCAGGCCGCGAACCAGCGAGCGGCTGACTTCGGCGAAGCGCACGCGCAGGTTGACCTGCAACGGCGTGGCCACCTTCATGCGGCTCACGACATTGGCGGCATCCCCGGTAAAGGCCTTGACCAGGCGCTCGGCTTCGGCGGCATCTTCAGGAGCGGCAACCGTGCCGGTGAGCAGGACGGTGTTGCTGCCCATGGTCGCGACGGCGATCTTGGCTTCGGGCATGGCCAGCGCCAGCATCTGGTCGATGCTGTCGATATTCGAACCGACGCGGATATTGGCGGCCCAGATCACGTCGCCGGCAGCGTTGCTGGCGTAAATGGTGGTTTCACCGCCGGCGCGTCCGAAGACGTAGAGCTGGCGCGAGCTCTTGACCTGGACATCGGCAACCGCGTCGTTGGAGACGAAGATGTCGGCCATGTTGCCGGGCACCGAGACCAGCTGACCACGGCCGATCGAAAGGACGATGTCCTGCGAGGGCTGCAGTACCGACTGGGCGGTGGCCGTACCGGCCGGCACGGCGGCCAGGGGCACCAGGGCAACGGCGGCGCCGAGTGCGGATTTGAGAAGGCGACGGTTCATGGTCTTGCCCTTCGTTGCGAGAATGTTGGCCTGGAAGGCGCGTTTCGTGATTGCGAAGCGATTCATGTCTGCGCCTTCCCTCAGAATGCCGCCGTGGCGACGGTCGCGGTGGGAACGGTGCTGCCGGCAGCCTTGAGACCCTGCGACTGCGCGGAGAGGACGCCGCGACCGCCGCTGGACAGTGCCACCGACTGCGTCGCAGTGCCGCGGGTCACGCGGACCGTCGGACCGGAGTTCGCCACCGGGGCGCCACCGGCCGGCGAAGCGATGCCGCGGTTCGGATTGCGCGGGAGCACGCTGCGCTGGAAGCGCGAGACGTCGCCGCCGGTCTGGTAGGTGGTCGCGCCATCCTGCGGACGGGTGATGGCAGCACGCAGGAACTGCTCTTCCTCGTCCTTGGTTGCACCTTCCGGCACGTCGAGCTCACCCGAGGCGATCGCCTTTTCGAGTTCCGTCTGGTTGTCGGCGATGGAGCGCAGCGCGAGGCTGAGCGTGCCGAGCGTCTGGGCCACGGCGACCTTTTCGGCGATCTTCGGCGTCACTTCGATGGTGATGGTGCGGAAGCCCTGGACGACGGTCTTGCCGTCGGGATTGGTGGTCGTGGCCGTGCGCTGGTCGGTCGCGAGGACACGGACGTTGCGCAGGACGGTCTCGGCTGCCTTGAGCGGGTTCTCTCCATCGCTGCTGACCGCCTGGGTCAGCACGATGTCCACCCGGTCGCCCGGGAAGACGAAGCCGGCAACCCCGGTGTTGGCCGAAACCGGGACGGTCACGGCGCGCATGCCGGGGCCGAGTGCCGCGGCGAGGAAGCCGCGATCGCCGGGCGCTACGAGCGAACCCTGCGTCATCGGTTCGCCGGCGGTCATCGCATGGCGCACGACCGTGCCCATCAATGCGTTGATGTCGGCTTCACCTTCGATGAAGTAGGCGTCCTGCACCATGTCTTTCGGCCAGGCCTGGAACGAAACGGAATCGGTGGTCAGGATCGTGCCGATCGGCAGGGCCCGCTGAGCCACCAGCACCTTCGGGCCTTTCGGCGCCTCCGGAGCGGCCTGCGCCTGAGGCGTTGCGGCCCCGGCGAACATGCTACGTGCTGCAAGCGCAGTACCGATCGCGATGACCAGTGCTCCAATCAGCAAAACCAGCTTTTTCTTGTCCATGGTGCTTCAAGCCCCTTTGATGGCCATAGTCGTGTTCTGACCCGCAAGATGGGCCGGAATGGTTAAGATCGAGTTCATGCCGAAACGGCTCCCGCACGAGCGAGTGCGGGCAGGTAATCGGCCCCGATGACCCACAGGCCAGCGGCGGCGATCGCCACGCCGTAAGGAATCTTCAGGCGTCCCTTCTGGCGCCGCATGATGTGGTAGATGCCGAAGCCGAGCGTGAGCACGCCTCCGACTAGTGCCATGATGACCACCAGCTTGAGGAACCAGGTCGGTTCAATCCACAGCGCCAGCGCGGTCAGCAGCTTGACGTCGCCTCCACCCATCGCGCGCAAGGCGAAGAGACCGGCGAGGATGGTGAAGGCGGCCAGCGCGACGCCGATCTGCAGCGCGATTTCCGGCCACAGTGAAAGGCCGCTGGCAAGCCAGAACAGGGGGGCGCCCAGCGCAATCGCCAGGTTCAGCCAATTGGCGATCCTGCGCGATCGGATGTCGGTGAAGGCGGCAATCAGCAGTGCGATTGCCAAGGCACCGAGCAGTGCGTACTGGAAATTGGTCGCTAACATTTTGCCCCCGGTTTTACCAACCAGGATGCGTGCTAGCGCATGCGGCTTACTAAAAAGTAACCACGGGCAGGAGGCCGGTATTAGCCAAGCGCAGAAGCAGGATGCGGCCGGCGGGAATCGCCGGTCCATTCCGGACGACGCCCGCGAGCATTTCTGGCTCGCGCCGGATCGACATGCGATCCGCCGGATTGACTTTCCGGTTGCCTCCACGGCGCGCGGATCGCTGCTGTTTCTGCCCGGGCGAGGCGACGCCTACGAGAAATATCTCGAGACGCTGGCCCATTGGCAGTCCGGCGGGTGGCAGGTGACTGCGCTGGACTGGCGCGGGCAGGCCGGCTCGGGCCGGCTGGGGCGGGACCACGTCGCTGGCCATGTTGACGATTTCGGGACCTGGGTCGGTGATCTCGCAGCGTTCTGGAAACAATGGGTGGAAGAGAACCCGGCGCCGCATGTGCTGGTCGGCCATTCGATGGGCGGACACCTTGTGCTTCGCGCGGTGGCCGAAGAGGCCGTGATTCCCGACGGTCTCGTGCTGTCCGCGCCCATGCTCGGCTTCGTCGCCAAATTCCTGCCCATGTCCTGGCTGCACGGCATCGCCTGGCTCATGACCAGGATCGGCGATCCGGCGCGACTGGCGTGGAAATGGAGCGAGAAGCCGCTCGAATTGCCGAAAGACCGACCGAACCTGCTGACGCATGACCCGGAGCGGTATGCGGACGAGATCTGGTGGCGCCAGCGTCGTCCCGAGATTGCCATGGGCCCCGGCAGTTGGGGCTGGGTCGAGCGGGCCTATGCCTCGATGCGGGCGCTGCAGCGACCTGGCGTGCTTGAAGCGGTTTCGGTGCCGACCTATGTGATCGCCACGAGCGAGGACAGGCTGGTCGATCCGCTTGCCATTGCGCGCGCCGTCGCCCGGATTCCGGGAGCAGAGGCGCTCCTGTTCGGCAGCGAGGCCCGCCACGAGATATTGCGCGAGGTGGACGCGGTGCGCGACCGCGCGCTGGCGGGGATCGACGGCTTCCTCGAGAAGCTGAAAACGGGACAAATTAGGGCGTGAGCCAGCATTTCGATATCGCCGTGGTGGGAGCCGGAATGGCCGGGGCGAGCGTGGCGGCCGAACTGGCACCGCATGCGCGGGTAGTCCTGCTCGAGGCCGAGGAGCGGCCGGGTTACCACGCGACCGGTCGTTCGGCGGCCTTCTGGGCCGAAAGTTACGGCGGGCCGCTGGTCCAGCCGCTGACTACCGCCTCCGGACCCTATCTGGCGCAGAATGGTTTCCTGTCGGAACGTGGGGCGCTCAACATAGCGCGCGAAGACCAGCCGGAACTGGTTCGCGAATTCCTGGCGGAGTTTTCCGCCAGCGGTGTGCGGATGGAGGTGCTGGGAGAAGAGGCCGTCGCCGCCCGCCTGCCCGGCCTGCGTTCCGGCTGGCGGGAAGCGGTCTGGGAGCCCGATTGCAGGGACATCGATGTTGGCGGGCTGCATGCGCATTACCTCGCGCTGTGCCGGCAGGGTGGGGTACGGACGCTCACCCGCTTCCGTCTCGCCAGCGCGGAACGCCGTCACGGTACATGGGTATTGGCATCGGACCGGGGCGAAGCCCTGACCTGCGATACGCTGGTCGATGCAGCGGGGGCGTGGGCGGACGACGTGGCCATTCTGGCCGGAGTAAGGCCGCTCGGCATCGCACCCTATCGCCGTACCGTGGTCCAGCTGCGGACCGACCCCGCGCCGGAGGACGACCTGCCGCTGGTCGTCGACCTGGCCGGGTCCTTCTATTTCAAGCCCGAGAGCGGAAGATTGTGGCTGAGCCCGCATGACGAGACGCCCAGCCCGGCCGTCGATGCGGCGCCGGAGGAACTCGACGTGGCACTCGCGATCGACCGGTTCGAAAAGGTTGTCGACTGGCGCGTGCTTCAGGTCGAGCATCGCTGGGCGGGGTTGCGCAGCTTCGCACCGGACCGCTTGCCTGTCTATGGCAGGGATCCGGGCGAACCGTCCTTCTTCTGGTTCGCCGGCCAGGGCGGTTTCGGGATCCAGACCGCTCCGGCTGCTGCCCGGCTGGCAGCCGGGAGCCTGCTCGGACTGGACGGCGATGCACTGACCGCACAGCTCGATGCGGAGCGCTACTCGCCTGCCCGCTTCGGCTAGCCAAGGCGGTTCAGGCTGCTAGGCTGCGGGTGATTCGTTTCAGCTGAAAGGAGAGCGCCGGATGGCTCACAAGTTCGAGATCTACAAGGACAAGGCAGGCGAGTTTCGTGTGCGCTTCAAGTACAATTCCGAAGTGATGTTTTCGACCGAAGGCTATGCCAGCAAGGCGAGCGCCCAGAACGCGATCGACTCGATCAAGAAGAACGGTCCGGACGCACCCATCGAAGACAACAGCTGATCTCTTTGGAATTGCAGGAAAGGCCCCGCCACCCTCGGTGGCGGGGCCTTTCGCCTGTCAGGCACGGCGGGCGATCGTCTCGGCAGCATCGCTGGCCAGCCGATCGACCCTTTCGTTCTCTGGGTGGCCGTTATGGCCGCGCACCCAGTGCCAGGACACGTCGTGGCGTCCCACCGCTTCGATCAGTTCGTGCCAGAGGTCGGCATTGCGGACGGGCTTCTTGCTGGCATTGGTCCACCCGTTACGCTTCCAGCCATGGACCCATTTCGTGATCCCTTCGATCACATATTTGCTGTCCGAATAGAGTTCGACGCGGCACGGTTCGGTCAGCGCGTCGAGCGCGCGGATGACGGCGGTCATCTCCATCCGGTTGTTGGTCGTCTCTGCCTCGCTTCCCGACAGTTCCTTCTCATGCCGACCTTTTCGCAGTAAAGCCCCCCAGCCGCCCGGCCCGGGATTGCCCTTGCACGCTCCGTCGGTGAAAATTTCCACGTTCTTCATCATCTCACCCGGCCGCAAAGGCTTGTGTCCCGGCCTCGCGGTAGAAGGCCAGCCGGCGCGCGAAATCGAGCGGATCCTTCGGCGTCACCAGCGCGTCCGGGGGCGTGTTGAGCCAGTCATAGGCCCGGCTGGTGAGGAATCGCATGGCCGCCCCGCGCGCAAGGACCGGCAGGCATTCGCGCTCATCGTGGCTCAAGGGGCGAATGCTATCATAGCCTTCGAGCAAGGCCGCCGAAATCTCTGGGCGGAAGCGTCGCCCCTGATCCTCGAAGCACCAGGCCGCATGGGTCACGGCGAGGTCGTAGGCATAGATGTCGCTGCAGGCAAAATAGAAATCGATAAGCCCGCTGACCTTCTCTCCCAGCATCAGGACGTTGTCGGGAAACAGATCGGCGTGGATCACGCCATGTGGCAGGCCGCCCGGCCATTCGCCCACGAAATAACGCAGTTCGCCGTGAACGAGATCCGGCAGGGAGGGATCGATACTGGCGAGCCCGTCCTCGCCGCAATCATCGGCCATGGCCTGCCAGCTGGCGAGACCGAGCTCGTTCCAGCGCGTCTGGCCGAAATCCCCGGCAGCAAGATGAATTCCGGCGAGCGCGGCACCGACGGCGCGGGCCTGGGCCGGCTCCGGCCGGTCAATCGAGACGCCGGGGAGGAATTCGATCAGCGCCACGGCCTTGTCGCCGATCCGGCGGAAGGCTGCGCCTTCGCGGTCGTGAATGGTTCGCGGAACAGGGCAGCCCCTGGCGGCCAGGTGGTCGAGCAGGCCGAGGAAGAAGGGCAGGTCGTTCAGTTCGATGCGGAATTCGTACATGGTCAGGATGAAGCGCGTGCCGCTCCCACCCTTGCCGGTCGTCTCGATGAGCCAGTTCGAATTGGACACGCCCTCGGCTATGCCCTTGGCCGAAACCAGTTCGCCGACATCATAGCAGGCGATCAGTTCCGCCATCTCCTCGGCGGACAGATGAGTGTAGACGGCCATCAGTCGGCGAGTTGCCGCGGCAGCTTGAAGATCATCTTTTCCTCGGCGGTGACCAGCGTATGTTCTTCCACATCGCGCCGTTTGCCCAGCCGCTGGACGACTTCGCGGACGAGCTTTTCGGGTGCCGAGGCGCCGGCCGTGAGCCCGACGGTATCGACCGCGTCAAGCCAGCTTTCCTCGATGTCGGACCCGCGCTGGATCAGCCGGGCCGGAGTGCCGCAGCGTTCGGCCACTTCGACCAGTCGCAGCGAATTGGAGCTGTTGCCGGCCCCGATAACCAGCACCAGCCCGCATTGCGGGGCGATTTCCTTGACCGCGGCCTGGCGGTTGGAGGTCGCGTAGCAGATATCCTCCGCCTTGGGGCCGACGATCCGTGGGAAGCGTTGCCTGAGCGCGGCGATGATCTCCGCCGTGTCGTCGACCGAGAGCGTCGTCTGGGTCAAGAAGGACAGTTCGGCGTTGGCCGGGAAATCCAGCGCGGCGACGTCCCCGAGCGTTTCGACTAGGGTCATTGCGCCTTCAGGAACCTGGCCCAGAGTCCCGATCACTTCGGGATGGCCCTTGTGTCCGACGAACACGATATGCCGTCCCGCTTCGACCTGGCGCTGTGCCTGGCGGTGGACCTTGCTGACCAGCGGACAGGTCGCGTCGAGCCATTCGAGGCCGCGCGCCGTCGCGGTTTCGGGGACCGATTTGGGCACGCCATGGGCGCTGAAGATAACCGGTGCGCCATCGGGCACCTGGTCGAGTTCCTCGACGAAGACCGCGCCCTTGGCCTTGAGACCGTCGACCACGAACTTGTTGTGCACGATTTCGTGGCGGACATAGACCGGTGCGCCGTAGCGGATCAGCGCCCGCTCGACGATTTCGATCGCCCGGTCAACGCCGGCACAAAAGCCGCGCGGGGCGGCGATCAGGAGCTTGAGCGGCCGTTGGCCGGATCCTTTGGAACTGTCGGGAAAGGGTGCGTTCATGCAGGCGGCTCTAGCGCGTCATCGCTCCAGTTCAAAGGCCAAGCGCGCGATTGCCCTTCGGGCCGTGCCTCGCTAGGGCGGGACGGAAATGAAACGAGGATCCGCAATGACGCTTCGCAAGCCGACGATCACCTTGCTGGCCGCCTGTACGGCGCTGGCCGGGTGCAGCACTACCGGCGATATCGTGGTCGAACAGGGGGTCGGCATTACTGCCCTGCGCACGGTCTGCCCGGCGGTCGGCATTCCCGACTATACCGGCGACATTACCCTGTTCCGCGGTGCGGCCAGGACCGCCGACGCGATCGACGTCACGGCCTTCATGACCAATGTCCGCAGCACTTGCGACGATTCGAGCGAACGCGTCTATGCGAATGCGACCTTCGAGGTGATCGCGACCCGCACGGATGCCGCCGGCGCGCGTTCGGTCGAACTGCCCTATTTCTCCACCGTTCTGCGGGGCGGCTCGGCGGTCGTCTCCAAGCGCGTCGGCACGATCCGGCTCGACTTCGCCGAGGGCCAGACACGCACGATCGCGCAGGGGCAGGCCGGGGCCTTCGTCCAGAAGAGCGAAGCGAGCCTGCCGCCCGATATTCGCGCCCGGGTTACCCGCGAACGCAAGGCAGGCGAAGCCGATGCTGCGCTCGATCCGCTGGCTGAACCCGAAGTGCGCGCGGCCCTGTCGCGCGCGACCTTCGAACTGCTGGTCGGCTTCCAGCTTAGCGAAGACCAGCTGGCCTACAACGCGACCCGATGATCCGGCACCCCCCGGCGGGGAGTGCCTTCAGTTCCGAATGTGCGTGCATCTGCCCGGCTGGTGGTTGTGCGCTTTCCCCCTTTGCGCAAACAGGCTAACGGCCCGTCCATCATGACCGAACAGACCACTCTTCACGCCAGCTTTGCCGCCAGGATTGGCGCGGTCCTTGACGCACTTGAGACTGAAGGCGCGCTGCCTGCCGGCATTTCGCATGCCAATGTGACGGTCGAGCCGCCGCGCGATCCCTCGCATGGCGATCTCGCCACCAATGCCGCCATGGTGCTCGCGAAGCCCGCCGGGATCAATCCGCGTGCGCTGGCCGAGGCGATTGTCGAGAAGCTCGCGGCCGATCCGCAGGTCCTGAGCGCCGAGATCGCCGGGCCCGGCTTCATCAACCTGCGGCTTGCAGGCGATGTCTGGCGCAGCGAGATTGCGGCGATCGCCGCTCTCGGCGAGAATTATGGCCGTTCTGCCATGGGCGGCGGCAAGCGGGTCAATGTCGAATATGTCTCGGCCAATCCGACAGGGCCGATGCATATGGGGCACTGCCGCGGCGCGGTGGTCGGCGATGCGCTTGCCGCACTGCTGGAATTCGCGGGCCACAAGGTCATCCGTGAATATTACGTCAACGACGCCGGGAGCCAGGTCGACACGCTCGCGCGCAGTGCGCACCTGCGCTACCGCGAGGCGCTCGGCGAAGAGATCGGGGAGATCCCGGCCGGCATGTATCCGGGCGATTATCTCGTTCCGGTCGGGCAGAGGCTGGCCGGGGAATTCGGCGGACAATTCCTGGACAAGGAAGAGGGTGAGTGGCTGGCGCTGTTCAAGGCCGAGGCCGTGGCCGCAATGATGGACCAGATCCGAGCCGACCTGGCATTGCTTGGGATCGAGCACGATGTCTTTTCGTCCGAGGCCGAGTTGCAGGCTGCTGGTAAGCCCGAGGCGGCCGAAGCCTGGCTCAGGCAGCATGACCTTGTCTATGATGGCGTGCTCGAACAACCCAAGGGCAAGGTGGTGGACGATTGGGAAGCGGTCGAACTGCCGCTGTTCCGTTCGACGAAATTCGGCGACGACCAGGATCGTCCGATCCGGAAAAGCGACGGAAAATGGACCTATTTCGGGGCCGACCTCGCGTACCACATGCAAAAGGCCGAAAGCGCCGACGCGCTGATCGATATCTGGGGCGCCGACCACGCGGGCACGGTCAAGCGGATCAAGGCCGCCGTTGCCGCGCTGTCCGAAGGGCAAGGCAAGCCGATCCCCTTCGACGTCAAACTGGTGCAGATGGTCCAGTTGCTTCGCAATGGCGAGCCGGCCAAGATGTCCAAGCGAAGCGGCAATTTCGTCACCATCGCGGACATGGTGGAGGAAGTCGGCAAGGACGTCGTCCGCTTCACCATGCTTACCCGCAAACCCGAAGCGCAGATGGATTTCGACTTCGCCAGGGTGGTCGAGGCGAGCAAGGACAACCCGGTTTTCTATGTCCAGTACGCCCATGCCCGGATCCGCTCGAGCCTGCGCAAGGCCGCGGTTGAAGGGCTGGGGCCTGACGGCGGCAAACTCGCCCTGCTCGGCGACGACGAACTCGGGATGGTCAAGCAGGCGGCCCAGTTTCCGCGGATCGTCGAAGCAGCCGCTCAGGCGCGTGAACCGCACCGGATCGCCTTCTTCCTCTATGATCTCGCGGCGGCCTTCCACGCGCTGTGGAACCTCGGGAACGACGATCCGTCCAAGCGGCTCATCCTGGCACAGGAACCCGAACTGACCGGGGCACGGCTTTTCCTTGCCGAGCAGATCGGGCAGGTGATACGCAACGGCCTGGCAATCCTGGGGGTCGATGCGGTCGAGGAGCTCTGATTGATGTCCATCGCGCAAATGGGTGGCGACGACGATAGATTTCACTCGGGCTACCAGGCGAGCCAGGCTGAAAGGCTCGACCTCGACGATGGCGACGACAGCCTGCCCTGGCTCGAAGGCGATGAGGATTATTACCAGGACCCGCGTTCGCGCGCTCCTTATGTCCTCCTCGGAGTGGCGGCAGTGCTCGTCGTACTGGCCGGCCTACTTGCCTTCTGGTGGATATCGCGGGACGGCGGCGGCTCCGGCCTGGTTGCCGATGGCAGCACGATCGAGGCGCCGGAAGGACCTTACAAGGAAAAACCGGAGGATCCCGGCGGTAAGCGCTTCGCCGGAACGGGCGATGCGAGCTACCGTGTCGCTGAGGGCGAGGAAGCCGAAGGCAGGCTGGCGGCCGATGCCATACGGCCTTCGATCGACGTCGAGCAGTCTGGCGAGGATGAGGGGCCTTCAATCGAGACCGAACAATCGCCGGCGGCTTCGGGCGTCGCGGTGCAGGTCGGGGCCTATTCGAACCGCAGCGGTGCACAGGCTGGCTGGGTCGAATTGAACCGGCGCTATCCGGCGCTCGCGGGCGTCGACTACCGGATCGTGGAAGGTCAGGCCGACATTGGAACCGTCTTCCGCCTGCAGGCGATGGCGGGCGATCGCGCGGCTGCCAACGCGCTCTGCAACGAACTCAAGAGCCAGGGCGGCGCCTGCCAGGTGAAATAGCCGGTAGCCTCCGGGCTGAGCCGGAGGGTTACTTTCCACATGTGCAGGGCGCGCAATGCTTGCGCTATGCCTGCAAGATTGCGACTTTCCCGCGATGACGCCTGCCATTTTCGGCCTATCGGGAACCGGCTTGACCGCTGACGAGCGGGCCTTCTTTCGCGAGAGCGATCCGGCCGGCTACATCCTCTTCGCGCGCAATTGCGAGAACCGGGAGCAGTTGCGCGCGCTGACCGAGGAACTCCGGGCGATCCACGGGCGCGAGAAGCTCTATATCTGCATCGATCAGGAAGGTGGCCGGGTCGCGCGGATGAAGCCGCCCGAATGGCTGGCCTTCCCGCCGGGCGAAGTCTTTGCACGATTGTACGAGATGGCACCGGCAAGCGCGATCGAGGCGGCTCGCAGCAATGCCCAGGCGCTTGCCATGGATCTGGCGGAAGTGGGGATCACAGCCGATTGCCACCCGGTGCTCGACGTGCGCCAGCCCGGTGCGCACGACGTGATCGGAGATCGCGCCTACGGTTCCGAACCGATGCAGGTGGCGGCGCTCGGCCGTGCTGTCCTCGACGGGCTGGCACGGGCCGGGGTTGTCGGCTGCATCAAGCATATTCCCGGCCATGGACGCGCGCTGGCCGACAGCCACAAGAGCCTCCCCACCGTCGAGGCGAAGGAGGAGGAGCTCGAAACCGATATCCGGCCCTTCCGCACGCTGGCCGACGCACCGGTGGGGATGACCGCTCATGTCCGTTATACGGCGTGGGACAGCGAGAATCCCGGGACACTGTCGTCCTTCGTGATTGGCGAGATCATCCGCAAGAGGATCGGCTTCGGCGGATTGCTGATGAGCGACGACCTCGACATGGAGGCGCTGAGCGGGTCGGTGCCTGAGCGGGCCGCACGGGCAATCGCTGCGGGCTGCGACCTTGCACTCAATTGCTGGGCGAAGATGGACGACATGGCAGGCATCGCCGATCGCCTGCCGGCCCTGTCCGAACATGGGGAGCGGCGGCTGGCGGCGGCCCTGGATTATGCGTCCGGGCCGGTCCTGACGGACCAGACGGAACTGCTCGCCCGGCGCGACGCATTGCTGGCCCTGGCCGGGACGCCGGCATGATGCAGGACGACGGCTTCGCCTTGAGTGCGGACACCATCCCAGACGACGACTGGATCGGTCCGGCCGCTGCCTCGCAGGACAGCGACGCGCTCTATCTCGAGCTCGACGGCTGGGAAGGGCCGCTCGATCTCTTGCTCGACCTTGCCAGGCGGCAGAAGGTCGATTTGCGGCAAATCTCGATCCTCGCGCTGGTCGACCAGTACCTCACCTATATCGAGCGGGCCGAAGCGCTGCGGCTGGAACTTGCTGCCGATTATCTCGTCATGGCGGCCTGGCTTGCCTATCTCAAATCGGCCCTTTTGCTGCCCAAGGAAGAGCAGGAGGATCCGAGTCCCGAGGAACTGGCCCTGCGGCTGCAATTGCGGCTTCAGCGGCTTGGCGCCATGCGCGAGGCGGCGGCGCGGCTGATGGCGCGCGACCGGGTCGGGCGCGATGTCTTCCTGCGCGGTGCGCCCGAGGGATTGCGGGTTGACCGTCGCAGCAAGTGGCAGTGCGACTGGTACGCGCTGGTCCAGGCCTATGGCCAGGTCCAGCTCCGCAACCGGCCGGTGGTCCACATGGTCCGCGAGCGGCCGGTCATGACGCTCGATAGCGCGCTCGAGCGGGTTTCCTCCATGCTCGGCGTCTCACTCAACTGGATGGAACTGCGCGATTTCCTGCCGGTCCATTCCGACCCCAGGCTCAAGCGCTCGGCCCTGGCGTCGAGCTTCGTGGCCGCGCTCGAACTGGCACGGCTCGGCCGCGCTGAAATCCGCCAGGAGGAGACCTTCGGCCCCCTCCATCTGCGGCAGGTCAAGCCGTGAGCGACGACCTCGAGTCCGAACGCGAGGCGGATGAACTGGTCAAGGCAGTCGAAGCGACCCTGTTCGCGGCCGAGGAACCGTTGACGGCCGAAGCCATTTCGACCCATCTTGGCGGCGTCGAGGTGCGCGAGGCCTTGCGCGAACTGGAGCGCCATTATGCGGGGCGCGGTATCCGCCTGGTCGAGCGCGGACGCCGTTGGCAGTTCCAGACCGCTCCCGAACTGGCGCACCTGTTGCGGCGCGAGAAGGAAGAGGTTCGCCGCCTCTCGCGCGCGGCAACCGAGGTGCTGGCGATCGTCGCCTATCACGAGCCGGTCAGCCGTGCCGAAATCGAATCGATCCGCGGGGTCCAGACGGCCAAGGGTACTCTCGATGTGCTGATGGAGGCGGGCTGGGTGCGCATCGCTGGGCGGCGCGAAGTGCCCGGTCGGCCGGTAATCTACGCGACCACTCCGGAGTTTCTCAACCATTTCGGGCTCCAGTCGCGCCGCGATCTGCCCGGGATCGAGGAGCTCAAGGCGGCTGGCCTGCTCGACCCGGTCGATCAGGCCTATGATGCCCTGATGGGGGCCGAGGCGGAGACGGAAATCTCCGAGAAAGAGGGCCTTGCCGGCGAGGAAAGCGAAGTTCGCGAAGACCGAGAAGCCTGACTGGCGCTTGCCGGAGCAAGCCCCTATATCGGTGCCGAACCGCTAATTGAGAGACGACTCATGAGTCTAGGACCCTGGCAGCTTATCATTATCGCCCTCGTTATCCTCGTGCTGTTCGGGCGCGGGCGCATTTCCGAAATGATGGGTGATTTCGGAAAGGGAATCAAAAGCTTCAAGCAGGGCATGAATGAGGAAGAAAAGGCTTCCGCCGATGCTCCCAAGATCGAAGGCCCGGCCAAGGACACGGCTTCGGAAAGCAAGACGGCCGACAAGGCCGCCAATTCCTAACTTCCAGCAGGCGCCGCAGTAATGTTCGATATCGGCGCATCCGAGCTCCTGCTCATCGCGATCGTGGCGATCATTGTGATCGGCCCGAAGGACATGCCGCTTGCCCTGCGCACGGCAGGCCGCTGGATGGGCAAGGTGCGCAAGGTTTCCAATCACTTCCGTTCGGGCATCGAAACCATGATCCGCGAGGCGGAAATGGAGGAGATGGAAAAGAAATGGAAAGAACAGAACGAGCGTATCATGGCGGAGAACCCGGGCGGCGAGATCAAGGAAGGTGCGCTTCCTGAAAAGACGCCTGAACAGGTGCTCAAAGAGGCCGATGCGCCCGTGATGACGCCAGCGGCGCCTTCCGCGAGCGCTGAGGCAAGAACGGAGCCCGGTGACGCCCCTTCGGTCTTGCAGCCCTCCGGGCCCGAGGCGAAGGATTAGGCCCGGTCATGGCACTCAAGGTCAAGGATATCGACGAGACGCAGGCGCCGTTGCTCGACCACCTGATCGAACTGCGCAACCGTCTGGTGAAGAGCGTCTTCGCCTTCACGGTTGCCTTCGCGATCTGCCTCTATTTCGCCGACGACATCTTCGGCCTGCTGGTCCGTCCGTTGACCCAGGCGTTCCCCGAGGGTGAAGCGCAGCTGATCTTCACAAAGCTCTACGAAGCCTTCTTCGTCGAACTCAAGGTGGCGATCTTCGCCGGCTTCCTGATCAGTTTCCCGATCGTGGCCAACCAGCTCTGGCTGTTCGTCGCGCCGGGACTTTACGCCAAGGAAAAGAAGGCCTTTCTGCCGTTCCTGCTGGCAACACCCATCCTCTTCGCCATGGGGGCCTCGCTCGCCTATTTCGTGGTCATGCCGACGGCTTTCCGCTGGTTCCTCAGCTTCGAAAGCGAAGCCGGCGGTGTGCAGCAGCAGGCGCTGCCGGCGATGGGCGAGTATCTGGACCTGGTGATGCGTTTCATCCTCGCCTTCGGAATCAGCTTCCTGCTGCCGGTCCTGCTCATGCTGCTCAACCGGGCCGGGCTGGTCGAACGCGCGCAATTGGCAGCTGCGCGGCGTTACGTGCTGGTCGGGATCATGATCGTCGCGGCGGTCATCACGCCGCCCGATCCGCTTTCGTTAATGGTTCTCGCCGCGCCGCTCTACATCCTGTTCGAGGGCTCGCTCTTCCTCATGTATCTGAGCGACCGCAAACGCGCCCGCCTGGTGGTAGAAGACGCGGAAACGCCGACCGAGGTGCCTGAGGGCTAACGGCGATCGCCCGATGAGCGCGGAGGCTCGTCAGGCGTTGAATCGTAAAGCTTGCGCCCGCCGACCCAGGTTTCGAGTACCTTGATCCTCCGGATGTCCTGCGCATTGGCCAGCAGGGGGTCGCGGTCGAGCATTACGAAATCGGCGCGTTCGCCGACTTCGATCCGGCCGAAGCGCCCTTCGCCAAAACCGGCCCAGGCGGCGTTTGCCGTATAGGCAGCCAGTGCCTGCTCGCGGCTGACCGCTTCCTGCACTCGCCAGCCACCGAAGGGCTGACCCTTGGCATCCTCGCGGCTGATCGCGACCGCCCAGCCAGCCAGCGGATCGGCCGGTTCGACCGGCGCGTCCGAACCGAAGGCGAGCGTGCCCCCCGCGGCGAGGATCGAGCGCCAGGCATAGGCTCCGTCGAGCCGGTCGGGCCCCAGCCTGACTTCGGCCATCAGCCGGTCGGAACTCTGGTGGAGCGGTTGCATCGAGGCGATTATGCCGTGCATGCCGAGCCGCGGGATATCGGCAGGATCGAGAATCTGCGCGTGTTCGATCCGCCACCTGCGGTCGCCGGTATAGGTTTCGGCCAGCTCGGCGATGGCGTCGAGCACATCGGCATTGGCGGCATCGCCGATGGCGTGGATAGCCACCTGGAAGTTGTCGAGCGCTGCCCGGCTCATCAGGTTCCGCAGCTGGGTCGAATTGAGCCGGGATAGCCCGTGGTTGTTGGGATCGTCGGCATAGGGCGTCTTGAGCAGCGCCCCGCGCGAACCGAGCGCTCCGTCGAGAAAGAGCTTGACCCCGTTGAGCCGCAGCCGGTCATCATAGAGCCAGGGCGTGGGACCGGGGCCGCCGATCAGTTCCATCGCTTCGACACCGTCCGCATAGGCCATGATGCGCAGGTAGAGCGTGCCGTTATCGCCCGCGCGGCGATAGGTCTGCCAGTCTTCGATGCTCGTTCCCATGTCGGCAACGGCCGTCACCCCCATGCGTAACAGCGAGCGCTGGGCCAGGCCGAAGGCGATGTCTCGGTCTTCCGGGCGGGGGGCGGGCAAGTGGGCGTCGACCAGCTTCATCGCGGAATCCACCAGGACGCCGGCCGGTTCGCGCGAGCCCGCCTTGCGCAGGATACGCCCGCCATCAGGATCCGCAGTGCCCGTGCCGATGCCGGCGGCGCGGAGGGCAGCCGAATTGGCCCAGCCGGCATGGCCGTCGACCCGCTTGAGCCATACCGGGCGATCGGCCACGACGGCGTCGAGTTCGGCGGCGGTCGGAAACCGGCCCAGGCTCCATGCTTCCTGGTTCCAGCCGCGCCCGACGATCCACGGCCGGTCGGGGTGGGTGCGGGCGTATTCAGCAATCGCCGCGAGCGCTTCCTCGAGCGACGCGGTGGCCGACAGGTCCAGCGTCAGTTGACCGAAGCCGATGCCCATCACGTGAACATGCGAATCCACCATCCCGGGGATGATGGTCCGCCCGTTGCCATCGATTTCGTAGTAATTGCCTTCGGGCGGATCGTCACCGCGCTGGAGCACATGGGTGATGATGCCTTGGTCGTCGATGACGAGGCCGCGGAAATTGGTCGTCCTGCCTTCGCGGTCGACCGAGATCCCGTTGATGTCCTTGATCAACGTATCGGCATGTGCGGGGACTGCGGCGAGGACGAGGGCGACGGAAAGGATCGCGCGGCATCCCCGATTCATGCGTGGCGGCCCCCCGGCAGGCGGCGGATCAGCGCGCTGGTGTCCTGCCGCGACCCGCCCAGCGCCTGCACCTCGCCGTAGAACTGGTCGACCAGCGCGGTAAGCGGCATCGAGAGGCCGAGCGCCCTGGCTTCTTCGAGCGCGATGGCGAGATCCTTGCGCATCCAGTCGACCGCGAAGCCAAAATCGAATTCTCCGGTGGCCATGGTCGGCCAGCGGTTTTCCATCTGCCAGCTCTGCGCTGCGCCGCCGGAGATTGCGCCGAGCACCTTGTCCATGTCCAGGTCGGCTGCCTGGGCGAGCCGGACGGCTTCGGACAAGCCCTGGAGCACGCCGGCAATGCAGACCTGGTTGACCATCTTGGTCGTCTGGCCGGCCCCGGCTGGCCCGATATGAACGATGCGCGCGGCATAGGCCTGCATCACCGGCTTGGCCCGGGCCATCGCCTCCTCGCCGCCGCCGCACATGATGGCGAGCGTGCCGTTCTCGGCGCCCGCCTGGCCTCCCGATACCGGGGCATCGACCGCCAGGAGGCCGAGCCGTGTGGCCTCGGCAGCGATGTCACGTGCGATGCTTGCGGAAACGGTGGTGTGATCGATGAAGAGCGAGCCGGGCGCCATCGCCGCGAGCACGCCCGTGTTGCCGAGGGCGATTTCGGCGAGGTCGGCATCGTTGCCGACGCAGGTGAGCACGCAATCCTGTCCGGCCGCAGCCTCTGCCGGCGTGGCCGCCATCGCCAGGTCGAACCCTTCGGGCTTGTACCGTTCCATCCATTCGGAGGCGCGGGCAAGCGTGCGGTTGTAGACGGTGACCCGGTGGCCGGCGCGTGCGAGATGGGCCGCCATCGGGCCGCCCATGACACCGAGCCCGAGAAAGGCGATCTTCAGCTGTTTGGTCATGGAGCCTGCATGTGGAGCCTATCGCCGCGCAAAGCAAATGCTTCGCGGGCTTCGGCAAAGCGCTATTGGCGTTGCGGGGGTTTTTCCGTTACGGGCCGGAGCAATGAGCGACACCGACACCGCGACGAGCGACGAGACATCCGGCGCACTGCTTTCCGGCCTGCTGACCCTGCAGGACGTGGAGGCGGCTGCCAAGCGGATCGAAGGGGCGGTGCTGCGCACGCCGACCGATTATTCGCGGACGCTGTCCGAGATTACCGGTGCCAATATCTGGCTGAAGTTCGAGAACCTGCAATTTACCGCGGCCTACAAGGAACGCGGTGCGCTCAACGCGCTGCTGTCGATGGACGAGGTTCGGCGCGCACGCGGTGTAATTGCCGCTTCTGCAGGCAATCATGCCCAAGGGCTGGCCTATCACGGAACCCGGCTGGGCGTGCCGGTGACGATCGTCATGCCTCGCACCACGCCGCTGGTGAAGGTGATGCAGACCGAACAGGTTGGCGGAACGGTCGTGCTGGAAGGCGAGACCTTCGACGAGGCCTATGAGCATGCCCGCAGCATGGAAAAGCAGCTCGGCCTGACCTTCGTCCACCCCTTCGACGACCCGGTCGTCGCCGCCGGACAGGGGACTGTCGCGCTGGAAATGCTCAAGGACGTGCCCGAGATCGACACGCTGGTGGTGCCGATCGGCGGCGGCGGCCTGCTTTCCGGCATGGGCACTGCGGCCAAGGCGATCAAACCCGACATCAAGCTGATCGGCGTGCAGCCGGAGCTTTATCCTTCGATGTATGGCAAACTGCGCGGAGAAGACCTCCCCTCGGGGGGCGACACGCTGGCCGAAGGCATCGCCGTGAAGGTTCCGGGCACCTTCACTTCCGAGGTGCTGGCGGAACTGGTGGACGAGGTTGTCCTTGTCGACGAGGCCGCAATGGAGCGCGCGGTATCGCTGTTGCTGCAGATCGAGAAGACCGTGGTGGAAGGTGCCGGTGCCGCTGGCCTCGCTGCGGTGATGAGCTATCCCGAGAAGTTCAAAGGGCGCAATGTCGGCCTGGTCCTGACCGGGGGCAACATCGATACCCGCCTGCTGGCCAATGTCCTGCTGCGCGATCTCGCACGCTCGGGCCGGCTCGCCAGGCTGACCATTACCCTGCAGGACCGTCCCGGCGCCCTCTACAAGGTGATGCATGAATTCGACCGGCATCAGGTAAATATACTGGAGATCTACCACCAGCGGATCTTCACCAATCTGCCGGCAAAAGGCCTGGTGACCGATATCGAATGCGAGGCCCGCGATCGCGAACAGCTCCAGGCGCTGATCGCCTCGTTGCGCGCGAAGGGTTACAAGGTCGAGGAAGTCGAACTCAACTGAGCCGGTTGACCGGATTTCGGCAAGGAATGGCGCTTCCGATGTCCTTCCTTGGGACGGCTTTTATCCCCAAGGCGGTGCAACTGTTGAAAATAGGACTCGGTTCACCACGATTCTTGGTTAAGACTCTTTGAAGAGGCGATTCTCCGAACCATATTCGGTGCACCGCCCGAGTGCGACTGCAACCACGCAATGAGGTAAACCGGTCCAGTGACTGCCCCCGTTCGCTTCCCCCGCTTTTACGTGACGAGCCCTGCGCCTTGTCCGTATCTGCCGGGCAAGACCGAGCGGAAGGTGTTCACCGAACTCAAGGGCGCCCATGCCGACGGGCTCAACGATGCGCTTGGGCGGATTGGTTTTCGCCGCAGCCAGACCGTCGCCTATCGTCCCAGCTGCAGCAATTGCCAGGCCTGCATCTCGGTTCGCGTGGTCGCCGGCCTGTTCCGCCCCTCAAGCACGCAGAAGCGGATCCTCAAGCGCAACGACGACCTGATCGCGACCGAATGCCGCCCCTGGGCCACGGCCGAACAGTTCGAACTCCTCCAGGCATATCTTTCTTCGCGCCATCCGGGCGGCGGCATGGCCTCGATGGAAGAGACCGATTACGCGGACATGGTCGAGCACACGCCGGTCTCGACTCATGTGATCGAGTATCGCGAGCCCAATGCCGACGGGACTCCCGGGCGCTTGATCGGTGCCTGCCTGACGGACCGCCAGGGTGACGGCCTGTCGATGATCTACAGCTTCTTCGATACCGACAGCGAGCGAAACGGTCTGGGCAATTACATCATTCTCGACCATATCCGCCGCGCGATGGACCAGGGGCTGCCCTATGTCTATTTGGGCTATTGGGTCGAAGGCTCGGCGCGGATGCAGTACAAGGTCCGCTATCGCCCGCTCGAACGGCTCGGCCCGGATGGTTGGCAGATGATGACTGCCGAAGAACAGGATCGATTGATTGCCGCCGCTTCGAATACACGCCGGGCGACCAGCCAGGTTCCGCAAGGAAGCGGCAAGGATGGCACTCCCGGCGGCCAGCAGCAATACAGCTTCGCCGAAGCCGAATAGGATCACTCCAGGCTTGCGGCTGCCTGCCGGGCTGTTCGCCGCGCTGCTTCTGTCGGCCACGCCGGCTGTCGCCCAGCAGCGTTCGCCGGAAGAACGGCTCGATACGCTGATTCCGCAGGAAGCGGTCGAGAATCCCGAAGACTGGGCCAATGCGGCGACCGACGCGTTGCCTTCCCCTCCTGAGCCGGACGCCGTGCCGGAGATTGGCGACGATGGGGAGGCGGTCGAGGTCGAGGAGCTGCCGATCGACCCCGCGACTCCGCTTGACGAAGTTCCCGGCATCACGATTGCCTGGCCAGACGAGGATGAACTCCCGGCTTTCGTTTCTCTCGAAGAACAGGCCGATGCCCTCATCGGCGAAAGCGAGATTGCGCTGCTCGCGGGGCAGGACGGCGGCTATGAGATGAAGATCTCGGATAAGGTTACTCTTCTGGTTCCGGAAGACTTGTCCGCCTTTCCCGTGCGTGAGGAATTCGCCCGGCGTTTTGCGCAACTCTCTACACTGGTCCTGCTCGACGGGGACGACGACCAGCGCGCGCAGGTCGCCGCGCGGGCCGAGGAGGACCAGGACCTGCTCGAACGGTTGCTGCGCAATTACGGCTATTACCGGGGCCAGGTCATCAGGACCCTGTCCGCCCCCGCCGCGGGTGACGAGGCCGAGCCGGATCAGGCTCGTACGCGCTTCGAGATCCTGCCCGACACCCAATACCGTTTCGGCACGGTCGATCTCGGCGAACTGGAGCAGACCGGCGCCGACTACGAGGGTTTCCGCGAGGAATTTGCGATCGAGAGCGGCGATCCGCTGCTCCAGGATCGGATTGTCGATCAGCGAGAGGCGCTGGCCGTGGCTCTGGGCGAGAACGGCTATCCCTTTGCCGCCATTCGCAATCCGCGCCTGCTGGTCGATCATGACCGCAGCGAGGGCGACCTCACCCTGCCCACCGAACCGGGCGGGAAGTATCGTTTCGGTCAGGTGCACAGCAGCCTGCCCGATTTCCTCTCGGGCGAACATCTTGGCGACATAGCTCGCTTCGAGCCAGGCGACATCTATCGCACCAGCGAGGAGCTGGACTTGCGCCAGGCAATCCTCGCCACGGGGTTGGTCGGGAGCGTCGGCGTGGTCGCGCGCGAGGTGGAGCCGCCACGCGACGGTGAGCCCGGAGTGGTCGATCTCGATGTCGAACTGACCAAGGCCCCGCAGCGTACCTTACGGGGCGCGATCGGCTATGGCACCGGCGAGGGCGTCAGGATCGAGGGCTCATGGGAACACCGCAATCTGTTCCCGCCCGAAGGCCTGCTTCGGGTCAGGGGTATTGCCGGAACGCAGGAACAATTGGTTGGCGTGACCTACCGCCGCAACAATGTCTCCGGGCGCGACCGGGTGATGACGCTCGATCTTTACGCCACCTCGCAGGAGAGCGATGCCTATGACGAGGACACTATTGCCTTTTCCGGAACTTATGAACTGCTCAGCACGATCCTGTTCCAGAAGCCGCTGTCCTGGTCGGGGGGCGTCGAACTGATTGCTACCCGCCAGCGCGAAATGATCACGCGGGACCTGAAGGGGCCGTCTACCGAATATCTGATCGCGGCATTTCCCGTGAGGGCGCTCTACGACACTTCGGATTCCCTGCTCGACCCGACCCGCGGTCTGCGCATTGGCGGACGTATTTCGCCGGAATATTCACGCCGCAGCGGCACCGAAGCCTTCTATGTCAACACACAGTTCGATCTCAGCTATTATAATCAGGTCAGCGACAAAGTGGTGCTGGCTGCGCGGACCCGGGTCGCCTCGATCCTCGGCGCCGGGATCGCCGATATCGCCCCCTCGCGGCGTCTTTATGCCGGCGGCGGGGCCTCGGTGAGAGGATTCGGCTACCAGGCGATCGGTCCGCGTGACGGGCTGGGTGAACCCAATGGCGGACGTTCGCTGGTCGAGGCATCGCTGGAAGCGCGCATCCGTACCGGCTTGATGGGCGGCGCAATCGCGCTGGTGCCCTTCATCGATGCGGGCGCGGTGGACCAGTCGTCCACGCCGAGCTTCGACGACATCAAGGTCGGGGCCGGGGTCGGTATCCGTTATTACACCAGCTTCGGCCCGATGCGGATCGATATCGCGACGCCGCTCAATCCCGGACCGGATGACAGTTGGATCGGGGTTTACGTATCGCTGGGGCAGGCCTTCTGATGGACGAGCCGGACACCACCGCGAACCATGCCGATGCCGGCGATGAGCCGCCGCCGCGCGACCGGATCGCCGCCCTGCGGCCTGTCCGTCGTCTGCTGTTGGGTTTCTTCGCAGTGTTGGGGCTGGCCGCGGTCGGAATCGGCGTGCTCGACAGTCCGATCGGCCACCGCTGGGTTGCCCAGCGGATCGCAGCGCTCGAACCGGAAAACGGTCTGCGTATCCACATCGGCCGGATAGAGGGTTCGCTGTTCGGCGATATGGTCGTGCACGATCTAGTCCTGTCCGATCCCGGTGGGCGTTTTGCCAGCGTTCCCGAGACTGATCTGGACTGGCGTCCGCTGGCCTGGCTCACCAGCGGTCTCGATATACGCCTGGTCGTCATGCGCCGCGGCTATCTCCGACGTTTGCCGCAATTGCGGCCGGGGGATCCCGATGCGCCGATCCTGCCTGGATTCGACATCCGTATCGACCACTTCGAACTCGAGCGGCTGCGTCTCGGCGAGGAGCTTCTTGGCGAGGAGCGGGTGGTCGATTTCCTCGCCCGTACCGATATCCGGTCCGGGCGTGCGGTGGTCGACGCCATGGGCGAGCTCGGGGGGAGCGACCGCCTGTCGCTGGCACTCGACGCGAGGCCCGATGAGGATATTTTCGATGTCGATCTCGACTATTTCGCGCCGCAGGGCGGGGTGCTGGCCAGGCTGGCGGGAACCAGGGGCGATATTCAGGCGATCGTGACAGGCGAGGGCAGTTGGAGCGAATGGAACGGTGCCCTGCTGGTGCGGCAGGACGGCGCACGGCTGGCCGCGCTCAAGCTCGGTAATCGTGGCGGCAATTACAGCGCGCTCGGCCAACTTGCTCCAGACGGCTATGCGGCGGGGCTGGTCGGCAATGCACTGGGCAAGGTAGTTGCGCTCTCTCTCGAGGGGACGCTGGCGGACAATGTCCTCGACAGCAAGGTCGCACTGGCCGGGCGTGCCCTGAGGGTGAATGGTGGGGGCCGTATCGATCTCGGCCATAGTCGTTTCGATGCGTTCGGGATCAAGGCCCGGACGACCGATCCCGACTTGCTCGGACCGGAGGTCCGGCTGGAAGAACTGCGGCTCACTGCTGAACTCGATGGCCCCTTCGGCGAACTGCGCGCGCGGCACCTGCTCGAACTGGACCGGCTGGTTTCCGGCGATATGGCCATCGATCGCCTCGCCCAGCGCGGGACACTGACCTGGGGCGAAGACGGCTTGCGCCTGCCCTTGGGGGTCAGCGTGCGGCGCATCACCAGCGGCGTGGACATGGTTGACCCGCGGCTGGTCAACGGCACGTTGGAAGGACTCCTGCGGTTCGATGGCGACCGCCTACAGGCCGATCAGCTGCGGATCGTGTTCCGCGGACTGGCTGCGCGGCTGGCGCTTTCGGGAGACCTTGCACGCGGGCTTTACGGGTTGTCGGGTCCGGTCGGGGTACAGGACTTCCGGGTGGCCGATGTCGGCAGCCTGTCCGGGCGGGCGACTATCGATGCCAGTATTGGCGGGCCGGCAGGCTGGCGCCTGCGGGCCTCAATCGACGGCACCATGCCGGAAGTTACCAACGGCACGCTGGCCAATATCGCCGGCGAAGACATCCGCTTCCGCGGCAGGGTCGATCTCGGCCAGGGCCGTCCGATCCTGTTCAACCAGGCCGAACTCGAAGCAAGCAAGCTGGCCCTGGCACTTGACGGTACGATCGCGGGCGGGACGACCACGCTGGCAGGCAGCGGCCGGCACGAGGAATACGGCCCGTTCACCATCGACGCACAAATTGCAGGCGATGGGCCGCGCGCACGGCTGGTCCTGGCCGATCCGCTCCCTGCAGCGGGCCTCAAGGACGTCCAGCTCGCGATCGCGCCGATCACCGATGGCTTCGCCGTGGCCACGGCTGGACAATCCACCCTCGGTACTTTCGACGGGGATTTGCGCTTTTTCGCGCTGGCGGATGAGCCAACACGGATCGAGGTGGACCGGCTGGACATCTACCAGACGGAAGTGACGGGCCGGATCCTGCTTGCTGGCGGCGGCTTGGATGGCGGGCTGTCCTTTGCCGGCGGCGGGATCGACGGGGAGATCACGCTCGAGCCACAAGCCGCGGGCCAGGGTTTCACAGTCGCGATGGCTGCCCGTAATGCCGAATTCGGCGGCGAGACGCCCCTTGCGATTGCTCGTGGTGAGCTGTCGGCCGCGGGAGTGCTGGCCAGCGGGAGGACTGATATCGAAGGCCGGCTGGATGCGCAGGGGCTGCGCTATGGCGCGTTGTTCCTTGGCCAGGCGCTGGTCGAGGCCAATGTCGCAGCCGGCCGGGGCGAATTCACCGCCAACCTCGCGGGCCGCCGAGGCACGGCGACGCGCCTGACACTCAAGGGTGATGTCACTCCGGCACGCTCTTCGCTGACCGCGGCCGGGCTTTATGGGGGGATGCGCATTTCCATGCCGCGGCGGGCGGTGTTGGTCCGGCGAGAAAACGAGGGCTGGATTCTTCGGCCCAGCCAGCTCCGCATCGGCGAAGGCAATCTCCTCGCCGAAGGCCGCTTCGGCGGCGAGCAGCCCGCCAGTGGACGATTGCAGTTCGACCAGGTGCCGCTTGCGCTCGGCGATGCGGTCCTGGGCGACCTCGGTCTCGGCGGTGCCGTCTCGGGGATCTTCCGCTTCGCCGCCGATGACGCGGGCCTGCCGACCGGTGACGCACGCCTGCTGGTCAAGCGCTTCAGCCGTTCCGGCCTGACGCTGACCTCGCGTCCGATCGATCTCGCGCTGGTCGCCAGGCTCGATGGCCCACAAATGCAGGCCCGCGCCGTGCTCGACGAGGACAGCGGTCGCAGCGGCAGATTTCAGCTCCGTATCTCCGACATGCCCGCCTTTGGCGGCTTGCTTGACCGGCTGTACGCGGGTCGGCTGCTCGCCCAGTTGCGCTACAACGGACCTGCCGACGCGCTCTGGCGGCTGAGCACGGTGGAAGCCTTCGACGTCACCGGCACGCTCGAGGTCAACGCCAACGCCATGGGCAGCCTGGCCAGGCCGAGGCTGCAGGGCAGCCTGTCGGGCGATGGCATGCGGCTGCAAAGTGGTTTGACCGGGACGGACGTTGCCGACCTGTCCCTGCGCGGACGTTTCAACGGTGCACGGCTCGAACTGACGCGCCTTTCGGGCAAGGCGGCCAATGGCGGCGAGGTGACCGGTTCGGGCACTGTCGACCTGTCCGGTCTCGGCCAGGGACTGCCGGTGACCGATCTGCGCCTGGCGGCGCGCGGCGCCCTGCTGATGGACCGCAGCGACATGCGTGCGACGGTAACCGGGCCATTGCGGATTGTGACAAATCGCCGTTTCGGTACGATCGCGGGCAAGCTGAGGATCGAGAGCGCCTACTGGCGTCTCGGATTTGCCGATGCCGCCGAACAACTGCCCAATATCCGCACGCGGGAAGTCAATCTGCCGCCCGACATCGCGCCGGCCGACCTTGCCGGGCGCCCCTGGCGTTATCTCATCGACGCCGCTGCCGACGACAACGTCCGGGTCGAAGGCCTCGGGCTCGACAGCGAATGGCGGGCGTCAGTCCGCCTGCGCGGCACGACGGATGATCCTCGGATCGGCGGTGAGGCCAATCTGGTCGAGGGTGACTACCGCTTCGCCGGCACCGAGTTCGAAATGCGTCGCGGGCGTATCCTGTTCGACGAGAGCGGACCGATCGATCCCCAGCTCGATATCCTTGCCGAGACCGAAACGACCGGCCTGACCGCGAATGTCAGCGTGACCGGGACCGCCATGCAGCCCGAAATCAGGCTCGGTTCCATCCCGGCGTTGCCCGAAGAGGAAATCCTGGCCCGCCTGCTCTACGGTGGCTCGATCACCACGCTGTCGGCCACCGATGCGCTCCAGCTGGGGGCAGCGCTGGCTTCCCTGCGTGGCGGTGGCGGGCTCGATCCGATCAACCAGCTGCGCGATGCGGTCGGGCTCGACCGCTTGCGGATCGTTGCGCCCGACCCGGCGCTCGATCGCGGCACTTCGGTGGCGCTGGGCAAGAAGATCACCGACCGCTTCTATGGCGAAATCATCACCGACGGGCAGGACTACAACGCCACCGAACTTGAGTTCCGGGTCACCGGCTGGCTTTCGCTGCTGGCCTCGATCTCCTCGGTAGGCCGCCAGAGCGTGGGCATCCAGTACCGCCGCGACTACTGATCACCACCCGGGTCTTGGCATGGGTATCCTGAAATGATAGCGCTATCATAGATGGGTCGGAACCGGCCCCGGGGAGAGAGGATGATGGCCGGACGATATCGTCTGATCGGAACGCTTGCGGCCGTCCTGACCGCGTTTCTGGCCCCGGTGGCGGCCCACGCCTGCGTGCAGCCGGCAGATATTTGCGAAACCGAGGGCCCCGGTTCCTTTCCCCTGTTGCGCGGCGGGGTTCCGGCGACCGTCTATGTCGATCCCGATGCCGATCCGGCGATCCGGCGCGTCGCCCGCGATTTCGCGAAGGATCTCGGGCGAGTCTCGGGCCGCGACGCGCTTGTGACCAGCGACCTTGCCGCAGTCCGGGGGCCCCTTGTCCTGATCGGCGAGATCGGCGCGAGTGCCGCGCTCGAGCGTCTCGTTGCCGCGGGTCGCTTCGATGCCGGGGACCTGGCGGGGCAGTGGGAAGCCTATCGGCAGACCGTGGTCGACAATCCCTTCCCCGGCGTTGCAAGCGCATTGGTGATCGCCGGCGCAGACCGGCGCGGGGCAGTTTTCGGAACCTATGATATTTCGGAACGGATGGGGGTTTCGCCCTGGTATTGGTGGGCCGACGTTCCGGTTGCGCCGCGGCAGGACATCTTCGTTGCCCCTGGCATGCGCGAGGACGCGCCAAAGGTGCGCTACCGCGGCTTCTTCCTCAACGACGAGGACCCGGCGCTGTCGGGCTGGGCACGCAAGGCTTTCGGTGGCGTCAATGCCGCCATGTATGAGCATGTGTTCGAATTGCTGCTGCGGCTGAAGGGCAATTACCTGTGGCCGGCGATGTGGGGGAAGGCCTTTCACGTCGACGATCCCGGGAACACGGTGCTGGCGCATGAGATGGGTGTGATCATGGGCACCTCTCACCACGAACCGCTCACTCGTGCCCAGGCAGAATGGAACGCCGAAGCGATGGGCCCATGGGACTACCGCGCCAATGGCGCGGAACTGCGGCAATTCTGGCGCGGCGGGATCGAGCGAATGATGACGGCCTGCGGCGCTGTCCCATGCGATAGCCTGGTCACGATCGGCATGCGCGGCGATGGCGACGAACCGATGAGCCAGGAGACGGCGATCGAATTGCTCGAGACGATTGTCGCCGACCAGCGCGCGATCCTTACCGAAGTCACCGCCAGACCGGCGCCCGAAACCCCGCAAGTATGGGCCCTCTACAAGGAGGTGCAAGATTATTACGATCAGGGCATGCGCGTGCCCGAGGATGTCATCCTGCTGTTCGCGGATGACAATTGGGGCCAGATTCGCCGATTGCCCCAGCCTGATGCCGCGCCCCGCAAGGGTGGCTACGGTGTCTATTACCATTTCGACTATGTCGGCGGTCCGCGCAGCTACAAATGGCTGAACACCAACCAGATCGAGAAGACCTGGCAGCAGATGGACCTCGCCTGGCAAAGTGGTGCACGGGCGCTGTGGATCGTCAATGTCGGCGATCTCAAGCCGATGGAATTTCCGCTGGACTTCTTCATGGAGCAGGCCTGGAATCCGGAGGCGATGACACCCGCAAGGCTGCAGGCCTTTCCGCGAGATTTCGCCCTGCAATCCTTCGGTGACGGCCATGCCGACGAGGTCGCCCGGCTGCTGACCGACTATGCCAGGCTTGCCGCGCGGCGAAAGCCGGAACTCGTCGGCCCGGAGAGCTTCGCCTCGGAAGAATTCACGGAAATGCTCGAGGAATGGGACAGGCTTCTCCACTCGGCCCGGACCGTTGCGGCCGATCTTCCGGAGTTCTATCGGCCGGCCTTCTTTCAATTGGCCGAACATCCGATCAGTGCCGTCGCCAATCTCTACCGGCTCTATTACAGCGCGGCGATGAACCGCCGGCTGGCTGCTGCCGGGGACGGAAGGGCCAATCGCTTCGCCGACGCGGTGCGGCGCTATTTTGCCGAGGATCGTGCGATCACGGCGCGATACCACGCCGTCAACGGCGGGAAATGGGACGGCATGCTCAACCAGACCCATATCGGCTATACTGGTTGGGACGATCCGGAAGAGGACGTGATGCCTGCCACGGTCCGGATCGATGCGCCGCCTGGCGATGGATTCTTGATCGAGACGGCCGGGAATGCCGGGTGGAGCTTTTCGGTGGAGGCGCCCGACTATGCGCGGGCCTTCGGCAGCGAAGCACTCCAATGGACCGTCGTTCCCGATCTCGGCCGGACCAGGGGAGCGGTGATAGCGATGCCGCAGGGGCAGGCGCCGACCGCGCCGGCGGATGGCATACGGCTCGAATACGATCTCCACCTGCCCGGCGGCGAGGTTCCGGTCCGGTTGCTGATGGTGCCGACCCTGGATGTCCGCGCCAGCGGCGGGATCCGCATTGGTATCTCGCTCGACGAAGGGCCGGTGAGGATCCTGGCTGCAACACTGCGGGCGACCGGCGTCGCACCCGTCAATCCCGAGGAGGAGGCCTGGGAGGAGGCCGTCCGCGACAACGCCCATGTACTTGGGACTATCTTCACCGATGTGGCGCCGGGCAAGCATGTGCTCAAGGTCTGGCGGATCGACGACAATGCCGTGCTGCAACGGATCGCGATCGGGCCGGAGACCGGGCGCTACCTGGGGCCGAAGGCCGGGGGCGGGGAACCCTAGGTCCCAATTCCACCGGCGCTCGCCAGTATCGTCGTATCTCTGGAAATATCTTGTCCCTGCGCAGTAATTCCTGCGTCAACTGTGCGTGAGAATGAAGAGCGCGCGGCGGCCTGGTCGCGCAATTCATCGCCGGACCTGCCTGGTGCCGCCTGGCGGCAGCTTGGCATCCGGCCGGCAGGAAGTCCAAAGCGGGCGCGGTACCGGATCCTTGTACACCGATCACAGCTCCCCTTTTGGCTCCGGCCCACTGGCATCCGCACGCGGAAGCGGGACGGCATCGCTTCTCGTCTGCGACCTTACGCAAAGCTATTCCCCGAACGGTGGAGGTGGGATCAGTACCTATCTGCGGCAGAAGCGCGCCTATGTGCTCGAACATACGGGCCACCGTCTGCTGCAGATCGTTCCGGGGGCGGAAGACCGTGTTCTCGAGGACGGCCGCTACATTCGCGTCGAAGTAGGTGCCGATCCGGTGCGCGGTAGCCCTAATTACCGCTTCATCCTGCGCACCGGAAAAGTTCGCGAAGTGCTGGCCCGCTTCCGGCCCGATATCGTGGAATCGCTCTGTCCCTGGATCCTGCCCTGGACCGCGATCAACCATCGCCGTGCCTTTCCGGCGACGGCGCTGGTGGCAGGCTATCGGACCGACTTTCCCAACGCCCATGTCTACCGTGTGGGCCGGGACAAGTTCGGCAAGACGGCCGCACGGGCGCTGCGCTGGCTGGCCATGGGCTATGCCGAGATTACCTATCGTGAATTCGACCGCATCTACACGCTCGGCGAGAGCCGGCGACAGATGATGGCCGGGATGGGGATCGGACAGGTCGACGTGCTCGATCTCGGGGTGGACCTCGCTGTTTTCGATCCCGTGCGCCGAGACCACAATCTCCGGCGCGAGCTCGGCCTTGTCGGGGAAGGTCCACTGCTCGTCTATGCCGGGCGGATCGACAATGAGAAGCGGGCCGATCGGCTGATCGAACTGATGCGCCGCCTGCCACCGCAACTGGGCGCCTCGCTGCTGCTCATCGGCGATGGCAAGCTGCGTCGCCGGCTTGAGGCAGAAGCGGCTGCGCTGCCGGTCGTCTTCGCCGGCTTTCAGAGCGATCGCGAACAGCTTGCCCGGGCGCTGGCTTCGTCGGACATCTATGTTTCGGCCATGGCGGACGAAACCTTCGGCATATCGATCATCGAGGCCCAGGCGAGCGGCCTGCCGATCGTCGGCGTTGCCTCGGGTGCCATGCCCGATCGTGTGCCCGAGGGGCTCGGCCTGCTCGGGCCGGTCGACGACATCGCGGCCATGGCGGCGAATGTCTGCCGCGTCTGGCAGACAGGTGCCCGCGCCATGGGCCGGCGCAACCATGCCCATGTCACCGATCGCTACAGCTGGGAGCGGACCTTTTCGGACCTGTTCGGCCGCATTTATCCTGCGGCTCTGCACAGTGTCGGATTGCGCATGAGCGGGCGGTTCGCGGGCGCGATTGCGTCAATGGATGAACGTGACGGCGAGGCCGGTTATCCGGCGGAATAGGCCCTGGTGGCCGTGCCGGCCGTCACACAGCAGGCGAGACGGGCATGGCCAATTTCATGGCCTACGACCCACAGCGCAGCTTTGCCTACCCGCCCCGGCCCGACGATCCGAAAGTCGCGTGGGAGCCCGAATGGATCGCGTGCGTGCGCTTCCGTTCCAGTGCGATGACGCTCCTCGGCATGGACGCCATGAGTTCCATCGGCAGTATCGGCGATGCCGAAGCCGGCGATGCCCCGCCGATGACACGGCCGAGCAAACCGAAATGCAAGGGCGGGCTGGCCGGTGTGGCCCAGCGCGCCGCCGGCCTGTGCCAGTGACCCGGCGCGCGCCAGGCCAATGCAAAGGGCGCCCGGATTGCTCCGGGCGCCCTCGCTTCCAGTCCTGAACTGTGCGGGATCAGGAGCTGTAATACATGTCGAACTCGACCGGGCTTGGGGTCATTTCCCAGCGGTAGACCTCTTCCCACTTCAGTTCGACATAGGCGTCGATCTGGTCGCGGGTGAAGACATCGCCCTTGAGCAGATATTCGTGATCGGCTTCGAGGCTTTCGAGCGCTTCGCGCAGCGAACCGCAGACGGTCGGGACCTCGGCGAGTTCTGCCGGCGGCAGGTCATAGAGGTTCTTGTCCATGGCATCGCCCGGGTGGATCTTGTTCTGGATCCCGTCGAGGCCGGCCATCAGCAGGGCCGAGCAGGACAGATAGGGGTTGCAGAGCGGATCCGGGAAGCGGAATTCCACACGGCGGGACTTGGCGCCCGAGCCATAGGGAATGCGGCAGGACGCCGACCGGTTGCGGGCCGAATAGGCCAGCAGCACGGGCGCTTCGAAGCCCGGCACCAGCCGCTTGTAGCTGTTGGTGGTCGGGTTCGAGAAGGCGTTGATCGACTTGGCGTGCTTGATGACGCCGCCGATGTAGTAGAGGCAGGTGTCCGACAGGCCGGCGTAGCCATTGCCCGAGAAGGTGTTTTCGCCGTCCTTCCAGATCGACATGTGCGTGTGCATGCCCGAGCCGTTATCCTGCGCGATCGGCTTCGGCATGAAGGTCGCAGTCTTGCCATAGGCAGCCGCAACCTGCTGCACGACATACTTGTAGATCTGCACGCGGTCGCAGGTTTCGACCAGCTTGCCGAAGGTCAGGCCGAGTTCGTGCTGGGCAGCGGCCACTTCGTGGTGGTGCTTGTCCATGGGCAGGCCCATTTCCATGCAGGTGGCGACCATTTCGCCGCGGATGTCCATGACCGGATCGACCGGCGGAACCGGGAAATAGCCGCCCTTGGCGCGCGGACGGTGGCCGAGATTGCCGCCTTCATAGACCTTGCCGGTGTTGGTCGGCAGTTCGATATCGTCGATGTAGAACGCCGAACGGTCATAGCCGTTTTCGAAGCGGACATCGTCGAACATGAAGAATTCGGGCTCGGGGCCGACATAGATCGTGTCGCCGAGGCCGGTCGACTTGAGATAGGCTTCGGCGCGCTTGGCGGTCGAACGCGGGTCGCGCGAATAGAGCTGGCCGTCCGAAGGTTCGACGATGTCGCAATTGACGATCAGCATCGGCGTGGCGCTGAACGGATCGACATAGACCGCGTCGAGGTCCGGCTTGAGGATCATGTCGGATTCATTGATCGTCTTCCAGCCCTCGATCGAGGAACCGTCGAACATCAGGCCTTCCTCGAGCGCGTCTTCGTCGATCACCTCGGCGCACATGGTCAGGTGCTGCCACTTGCCCTTGGGGTCGGTGAAACGAAGATCGATCCATTCGATTTCCTCGTCCTTGATGCGCTTTACGATGTCAGATGCACTGGCCATTCTATTATGTCCTCCGAATTAGCCCGGTTTCAGTTCTTTCCGGTCCGTCCCCCTTGGCTCGGGGGCGGACTCGATTGCATTTCAACGCGTCAGATCGCGTCGTCGTCGCGTTCGCCCGTGCGGATCCGCAAGGCGGTTTCCACCGGCGAGACGAAGATCTTCCCGTCGCCGATGCGGCCGGTCTGCGCGGCGCTGGCAATGGCTTCGACCACCCGTTCGGCCGTGGCGTCGGAAACCACGACTTCGAGTTTCACCTTGGGCAGGAAGTCGACTACATATTCCGCTCCACGGTACAGTTCGGTGTGGCCCTTCTGACGTCCGAAACCCTTCGCTTCGGTCACGGTAATGCCCGAAACGCCCACTTCGTGGAGCGCCTCCTTCACCTCGTCCAGCTTGAACGGTTTGATGATCGCTTCGACCTTCTTCACTACAGGACCCCTGCACGCTGAACCGGCTGGCAGCTTGGCGAGCCGGCAATCTGATTTTTCCTTGGCAACTTGTCTTAACAAGAATCATGCCAAGGCGCGAAATCCAGAAATAGAAGATTGCGTGCCGGGGCGAAAGGGCGGATTCACGGGCTATCGAGAGCCAACTGGTTGCGCCAGCAACATTTTTTCCGCCAGAACGGGGTGCTCCTGCCCAAAGATTGACCAAGTTCCTGCCCAAAGAATGGGCAGGTCGCCGGTCAGACGCGCAGGCCGGCGGTCTGCGGCAGGCCCGCCATCAGGTTGAGCGACTGGACGGCAGCACCGCTCGCTCCCTTGCCGAGATTGTCGAGCGTGGCAATCAGCCTGGCCTGGCTGCCATCGGGGCTGGCGAAGACGAACAGTTCGAGCCTGTCGCTTGGTGCCATGGACCGGCGCAGCAGCAATTCGGTTCCGGGATCATCGCCCATGCGGACGACCGGGCTGCCGGCGTAGAATTCCGCGAGGCATTCGCGGAGCTGTTGCGGCGTGCCGGCGCCCGCCATGGCTGCCAGCGGGAGCGGGATTTCGACCACCATCCCGCGGTGGGCGGGAATGACGGCCGGGGTGAACAGTGGGGGCAAGGTAAGGCCGCAGCGTTGCTGCATTTCGGGCACGTGCTTGTGCCCCAGTTGTAGGGCGTATCCGCGCCAGGCAATGTCCTGATCGTCCTCGAACCGCGCGATAAGCGCCTTGCCGCCGCCCGAATAGCCCGAGACGGCGTTGCAGCTGTAGGGCCAGTCTGCCGGGAGCAGCCCGGCGCGCACCAGCGGGGCGACGAGCGCGATGAAGCCGGTCGAATAGCAACCGGGGTTGGAGACTCTGGCAGCCTTCGCCACGGCCTCGATCCCGCTCACTTCGGGAAAGCCGTAGATCCAGCCCGGGGCGACGCGATGCGCGGTCGAGGCGTCGATCACCCGCGTGGTGTCGTTGTCGATCATCGCCACGGCCTCGCGCGCCGCATCGTCGGGCAGGCAGAGGATGACGAAATCGGCGGTGTTGATGGCCGCGCGGCGGGCGTCGGCGTTCTTGCGCTCGTCTTCTCCGAGGACCAGCAGCGCGAATTCCGGGCGCGGCCCCAGCCGTTCGACGATCTCGAGCCCGGTCGTCCCGGCCGCGCCATCGATGAAAACCCTGTGCGTCATGGCCCGGTTCTCAGGAATAAGGATCGAGCAGGTCGACGGCCCGGACATAGCCGACCAGGCCGACGTCGGGCAGGCAGCCCCAGGCCCAGTCGCCCGCCGTGTCGAGCAGGTCGAAGCGCCCGCCGGGGCTCAGATCGCGCAGGATCTCGGTTTCCTCGGTCGGGCCGGCGCGCAATTGCGCGCCGCTGTCACCGACCATGCGCTGCAGCGGAACCACGTAATGCGGGACGAAATATTCGCCGGCGAGCGCGATATGGGCGAGATCACCGCGCAGCGGCACATGCGCCGGATCGGGTTTGCTCACCGGACCGGACAGCGAAAAGGGACCGCGCCGTGCGCCATCCACGCCTTCATTGCCAGCCGTCTTATCCACCCGAATTCAATCCTGTCTTGCCGGAAAGCGCGCCGCTTAGACTGCCAGGGCCCGGGGGGCAAGTTTTGCGCTCGCCGGCCACGCGTCAGCCCTCCGGTCCGTAGCGGGCCTGCAACATGTGCCAGGCCGCGCGCAGGCCGAGCGCCTCGCCGCCCTTGGGCCGGCCCGGCTTGGCGAAGGGGCGCCAGGCGAAAGTGTCGAAATGGGCCCAGTCGATGGCGGTTCCGTCCCTGTTCGCGCCCACGAACTTGTCGAGGAAGCTCGCTGCCACGCTGGCCCCGGCATAGGCGTTGTCATGGGCGTTGTTGGTGTCCGCAATGTCCGACTTGAGATAGTCGGCATAGGGCGCGTGGATCGGCAGGCGCCAGACAGGATCGTCCTTGGCTGTCCCGCCGGCCAGCAGTTCGGCCGCCGTTTCGTCGCGGCGGGTGAACAGCGCCGCCAGGTCGGGCCCGAGCGCGACGCGGGCCGCCCCGGTGAGCGTCGCGAAATCGATGATCAGCGCGGGATCGCCCTCGCTCGCCAGCGCCAGTGCATCGGCCAGGATCAGTCGCCCTTCGGCATCGGTATTGCCGATCTCGACCGAGAGGCCCTTGCGCGACCTGAGCACGTCGCCGGGACGGAAGGCATTGCCGGCAATCGCGTTCTCGACCGCCGGGACCAGTAGTTGCAGGCGGATGTCCAGCCCGGCACCCATCACCAGCCCGGCCAGCGCGATGGCATGCGCGGCGCCGCCCATGTCCTTCTTCATCAGTTTCATGCCGGCGGCGCTCTTGATGTCCAGCCCGCCGGAATCGAAGGCCACGCCCTTGCCGACCAGGGCTACCCTGGGGGCATCTTCGCGGCCCCAGTTCAGTTCGATCAGCCGCGGGGCATGGTGGCGGCTGGCCGCCCTTCCGACCGCGTGGATCATCGGGAAACCCTGTTCGAGCAGGTCGCCCTTGGTCGCGCCGGCCCGGGCGCCGAAGCGCCGGGCCATGGCCTCGACCTCGGCCTCGAGCGCAGCGGGCCCCATGTCCTCGGCCGGGGTGTTGACCAGATCGCGAACCAGCGCGACAGCGTCGGCTTCGGCGATTGCCGGCTCGATCGCCTTGACCTCCTTGGTCAGCAATATGCGGTCGCCCGCAGTGGCGGCCTCGGCGCGGTAGCGGGTGAAACCGTATTGCGCGGTTTGCCATCCGTGCAGCGCCACGCCCGGTTGCCCCCGGGCCATGCGATAGGTCCCGGCTGGGAGGATCTCGGCCAGCTTGGCGAGGCACCAGCTCGAAAGGCTCTCGGGGTCGGCCACGCCGCCGACGGCGAACCAGCTGTCGCCATCGGGCACGATGGCGGTTTCATAACCTCCGCCGGTGAATTTTTGCGCGGCCAGTGCGGCCCGTTGCGCGGCGTTGAGGCTTTTTAGCCAGGCGTCCAGCCCGTCCTTGTTGACGAGATGGAGCGCCACGGCATTTTGCCCGCGATCGGGCTGGATCAGGGGGTCACGGTCGGTCATAATCCGTCTCTGCCCGAGCTTGGGCGTCATTTCGAGAGGGAATTGCCATGCGGCGCAAAACACTTGGCCTGCTTCCGGTCCTCGTACTTGGCGCCTGCGGCGCGGCGGATGGTGCCGGCGGAAGTCCGGCAGCGGAGGCTGCGGCTGCGGTTTCGGAGGTGCCCGCAGCAAATGGCCCGGGCACGCGCGCTTCGGTGGAGGCGGGCCAGCACGGATCGCGGGCGGTGTCGGAATCCTCCGACCTGCTCGAGTTCGAATTCGCCTATCCGGCCGCGGCGGGCGCGATACCGCCATTGAAGGCGCGGCTCGACGAAAGACTCGCGACCGAGCGCGCGGACATGGCCGAGGGCGCCAGGCAGGCGAAGGAGGAGGCCGAGGCGAACGGCTATCCGTTCCATCCCTACGGCTCCTGGACCAGCTGGGAGGTGGTGACCGATCTGCCCCGCTGGCTCAGCCTGTCGCAATCCTATTCGGCCTATACCGGCGGCGCGCATCCCAACCACCGGACCGCCAGCCTGTTGTGGGACCGCGAGGAGGGCGCGGAACGCGAAGTTCTCTCGCTGTTCGCTTCGGCAGCGGCGCTCGAGGCGGCGGTCCAGCCTCAGCTGTGCCAGGCGCTTGACCGCCAGCGTGAGGAGAAACGCGGCGAGCCGGTTGTGCGCGCGGCCTCGGACTGGATGACCGAATGCCCTGCCCTCGACAGCGTCACCGTCCTGCTCGGCTCGGCCACGAAGGAGAAGTTCGACCGGCTCGGCTTCCTGTTCGATCCCTACGTCGCCGGCCCCTATGCCGAGGGCGGCTACGAGGTCACGCTGCCGGTGACGCAGGCCGTGATCGCCGCGGTGAGGCCCGAATTTCGCGCCAGCTTCGCGTCCGGCCGCTGAACGCTCGCAATTTGCCGCGTCCGGCGCTACAGGGGCGCCATGACGCAATACCAGCATATTGACGCGGGCGACACGATCACCCGCGACGGCTCGATCAAGCTCCACGGCCCCGAAGGTTTCGAGGGCATGCGCAAGGCCGGGCGCCTGGCCGCCGAAATCCTCGACGAACTGGCTAGCTTCGTGCAGCCCGGCGTGACCACCGGTGCGGTCGACGACCTCGTCCGCACGATGACGCTCGACGCCGGGGCGGTGCCCGCCACGCTCGGCTACCGCGGCTACGCCCACAGCTGCTGCACCTCGATCAACCACGTGATCTGCCACGGCATTCCGGGCGACAAGGCGCTCAAGAACGGCGATATCGTCAATATCGACGTGACCCCGCTGCTTGACGGCTGGCACGGCGATACCAGCCGCATGTACCTCGTCGGCGACGTCCCGCTCAAGGCGCGGCGGCTGGTCGAGGTGACCTATGAATGCCTGATGATCGGGATCGAGCACGCCCGGCCCGGCGCGCGGCTGGGCGATATCGGCGCGGCGATCCAGGCCCATGCCGAACAGTATCGCTACGGCGTGGTCCGCGAATTCTGCGGCCACGGGCTCGGCCGCCTGTTCCACGACGCCCCCGAAGTGGTCCATGCCGGCCGCCCGGGGACCGGGCCCGAGCTCAAGCCGGGGATGTTCTTCACCATCGAGCCGATGATCAACGCGGGCAAGCCGCATGCCAAGATCCTCGGCGACGGGTGGACCGCAGTCAGCCGAGACAAGTCGCTTTCGGCGCAGTTCGAGCATTCGATCGGGATCACCGAGACCGGCTGCGAGATCTTCACCAAGAGCCCCAGGGGGCTGGACCACCCGCCCTATTGAACGGCGGGGCCAGTTGACGAAGGCGACACCCTGTCAACCGCCGGATTCGGATGAATAGCGTTCGCTTCCAACGGCTTGGTGGCGAAAAGCGAAGTTGACACCCTGGCCGCGTTTTTGCTTGCACGGCCGCGCCTGCGCGCACGCGGGGCGACCGTTCCCCTGACCAACCATGCGAAAGAGCCGTTCCCCCCGATGGCAGATCGGCAGCCTGTAGGAAAATGCTTTTGCGCGCTCAGCCCTCGCGGGCGGCCCGGATCGCTGCGCCGCCGGCGAAGGGGGCAATTGCCAGCAGCACCAGGCTGATCGCCGCGGTCAGGGCGATCCCGCTTTCCCCTCCGGTCGAAAGCGCGCCCGCGCCGAACACCAGCAGCGGCACCGCCAGCGGCACCAGCAGCAGGCCGGCGAGCGCCGCGCCGCTGCGCAGGGTGGCGGTGAGCGCGGCGATGGTCACGCCGATCGCGGCGAGGCCGGGGGTGCCCGCCAGCAGGCCCCATGCGACCACTTCGAGCGCCGCGCCGTCGATCCCCAGCAGGGCCGAGGCGGGCACGGCGGCGAGCATCAGCGGCGGGCCGAAGCTGAGCCAGTGGGCGAGCACGCGCACCGCGATCGCCGCTTCCTCCGAGATCCCGCGCAGCGCCCACTGGTCGAAGAAGCCCTGTTCGAGATCGGGCGCCACCAGCCGGTCGAGCGGGAGGATCGCGGCGAGCAGGGCGGCGACCCAGATCATGCCGCCGCCGGTACGCGCGAGCAGCGGCGCATCGGGACCGACCGCGAAGGGATAGAGCATCGCCACCGCGAGGAAGAACAGCAGCGGCAGCAGCGAGCCGCCGCTCTTGCCGCCCGGCAGGAACAGCCGCAGATCGCGCAGCAGGATGGCGAGCAGGGCGCGGCTCACGCGCGGTATTCCGCCAGTTCGACCTGCGCCATGCCGGGCAGGGCGAAGGGTTGGTGCGAGGCGATCACGCAGATGCCGCCGCCCGCGCAATGTTCCGCGGCGAGCGTTTCGACCAGCGCGGCGGCCGACGTATCGAGCCCGTTGAGCGGTTCGTCGAGCAGCCAAAGCTCCGCCCGCTGGCCGAGCAGGCGGGCGAGCGCGGCGCGCTTGCGCTGGCCGGTCGAGAGGTAGCGGACGGGAACGTCGAGCAATTCGCCGAGCCCGAGGCGGGCGAATTCGTTGTCGGCCGCCCCGTCGATCCCCTGCCAGAAGGCGAGTGCGCTGCCGAGCGGCTGAAGCTCGTCGAGCGCGGGGCGTTCGTCGAGCAGGCCCACCGCGCCGCGCCGCGCGACGGTGCCGGAAAAGGGCCGCATCAGCCCGGCGAGGATGCGGATCAGGCTCGACTTGCCGATCCCGTTGGCCCCGGCGAGCCGCACCGCACCGCCGGGGCGCAGGTCGAGCGAGAGCCCGCGGAACAGCACCCGGTCGCCCCGGCGGCAGGCAATCTCGGACGCGGTCAGCTGGCACGCTTGCATGGCGGCGCGGGATAGGGGAAACTCGCGGGAGCGACAAGCCGATCACACCGGGCGAGGACATTATGCCGATCACGCCGCTTTCCGATGCCGAACGGACCGTAGAGCTCGCGGGCCTGAGCCAGTGGCACCTGAGCCCCGACTGGAAGAGCATCTCGCGCGAATTCCGCTTCCAGGATTTCGCCGAGGCCTTCGCCTTCATGACACGCGTGGCCGGGCTGGCCGAGGAGCAGGACCACCATCCCGAATGGTGCAATGTCTACAACAAGGTCCACATCACCCTGACCACCCATGACGCCAGCGGCCTGACCCAGCGCGACATCAGGCTGGCCCGCGCGATCGAGGGGGTGGTCTAAGGCGGGGCGGGGTGGAGCAGTCCCGCTGACGACGCGATTGCGGACACCCAGTTTCGTCATCCCGGACGTGATCCGGGATCCCGCTTTTCTGCCGAGTTCCGGACTTACCCAAGCTGGACCCCGATCACGTCCGGGGTGACGAATGCTTGGGGGACGTCCGCCAACCACCCACCTTCGGACATCACCGCCACGTGGCCCGGAATTCCGACAACGGACCGCGCCCGGTCGATCCCGCTCCGCCGCCTAGGCGTCGAGCCCCAGCACCAGCTCCTCGCCCTCGACGAGCTGCGCGGTGGATGCACCGAGCACTTCGCCGAGCGGTTCGGCGCGGCCGCCGAGGCAGGCGGCGAGGAAGTTTTCGGCCACGGCGGTGAAGGCGAGGTTGTTTTCCGGCCGGGCGAAGCCGTGGCCTTCGTCGGGATAGAGGACGTAGGTGACCGGGATCCCGGCGGATTTCATCGCGGCCACGATCTGGTCGCTCTCGGACTGCTTCACGCGCGGATCGTTGGCGCCCTGGCCGATCAGCAGCGGGCGGCAGATGCGGTCCGCCCGGTGCAGCGGCGAACGGTCCTTGAGCAGCTGCAGCCCCTCGGGCGTATTGGGGTTGCCCATGCGTTCGTGGAACTGCTTCACCATCGGTTCCCAATAGGGCGGGATCGTCTCGAGCAGCGTCTCGAGGTTGGAGGGCCCGACGATATCGACCCCGCAAGCGAAGGTTTCGGGAGTGAAGGTCAGCCCGACCAGCGTGGCATAGCCGCCGTAGGAGCCGCCCATGATCGCGACCTTGTCGGGATCGGCGATCTTGCGTTCGACCGCCCAGGCGACCGCGTCGAGCAGGTCGTCGTGCATCCGGCCCGCCCATTCGAGATTGGCCGCCTCGATGAAGCGCTTCCCGAAGCCGGTCGAGCCGCGGTAATTGACCGAGAGCACGGCATAGCCGCGGTTGGCCAGCCACTGGTGGTAGGAGTTGAAGCCGTAGCGGTCGCGCGCCCAAGGGCCGCCATGGACCAGCAGCACCATGGGCACCGGCGCGGGCGGCAGTTCGCCCGTGCTGCCGGCAGGGAGGGTGAGATAGGCGGGCAGGGTAAGCCCGTCACAGGCGGTAATCTCTACCCCGTGCATCGGCTGGAGCGGGGCCCCTTCGAGCTCGGGGCGCGAGGTGTAGAATTCGGTCAGCGAATTCTCGTCCCGGTCGAACAGCCAGGCCCGCGGCGGGGCGGTGACCGGATCGCTGGCGACCACCCATTTGCGGTCGTCCTCGGTGCGCGAGAGGATCTGGAAATCGCCCTCGAGGCTGTCGTCGAGGAATTGCAGCGAGTGGCGCAGATCCTCGTCGAAGGCGTGCCATTCGGAGCGCAGGTAATCCCAGGTGTAGCCGATCACCGCGCCGGTCTGCTGGTCGCGGATCAGGCCGGCGATGTCGGCCCTTGCGTTTTCGGCCAGCACGCGGGCCTCGCCGCTCGCCGTGTCCTGCGCCACCAGTGCAGCGGTGTCGCGCCCGCGGCTGTCGATCCAGTAGAGCACCGAGCCGTCATGGGTGAAATCGGCCGGCCCGGTGGTCAGCGCGTCCTCGAGCCCGGTTGAGACCAGCGGCTCGGCGGCAACCGTGCCGCCCTCGATCGCGAAGAAGTCCATCCCGCCGCCCGCATTGGGCAGGGCGGCAAGGCGCAGGTCGAGATTGTCGTCGCATTCGAAGCCGATGAAGCCGGCATCGTTCCGGAACACCAGCGAAAGCTCGCCGTTGTTGAGGTCGAGCAGGTGGACGTCGTGCATCCGCTCGTCGCGGTTGTTGAGGCCGAGCAGCAGGCGGTCCTTGAAGCGGTGCGAATCGCTGATCAGCTGGACGCGGGTCTTCTCGAAGGGAGTCAGCGTGCGTTCGGCGCCGCTGGCGATGTCGACGCCGTAGAGCAGGAAGTTCTCGTCCCCGCCCCTGTCCTGGATGTAGAGCAGGCTGCGGCTGTCCGGGGCCCAGTGATACTGGCGGATCGGGCGCTCGGCCGAGCGGGTCATCGGCCTCGCCGCGGCAGGATCGCCGGAAGGGGCGAGCCAGATGTTGAGCACGCCCTCGAGCGGGGCGAGCCAGCTCAGCCACTCACCGTCGGGGCTGATCTGGCCGGAGGTCCGGGTCGGGTTGCCGAACAGGCTCGCGCGCGGGATCAGGGGAACGGGCTGGCTAGGGTCGGGCATGGGGCTCTCGGTTCGTGTATTGTTGAGGCAATACACTTAGGCGCCGCGCCGGGGCGGTGCAAGGTCACAGCGCGGCGTTGTTGTAGCAGTGCCAGGTGAAGATCGCCGCCGCCCCGCGGTGCGGGCGCCAGGCCTCGGCCAGGGCGCGCAGGGCCTTTTCGCTCGGGCGTTCCTCGTGGCCGAGGATCCGGCCCACGCCGACCTGCACCGCGAGGTCCCCGGCGGGCCAGATGTCGGGCCTGCCCTCGGCGAAGAGCAGGTAGATCTCGGCCGACCAGCGGCCGATGCCCTTGATCCGCACCAGTTCGGCAATCGCTTCCTCGTCGTCTTCGGGCAGTTGTTCGAGATTTAGCTCGCCGCCCGCTACCAGTTCGCACAGCGAGCGGGCATAGCCCTGCTTCTGGCGCGACAGGCCGCAGCCGCGCAGCGCGTCGAAATCGGCGGCGAGCAGTGCCTCGGGCGGAAGGTCCTCGCCCAGCAGTGCCTCCAGCCTGGCCCAGACCGAGCTGGCCGCGGCGACGCTGACCTGCTGGCCGACGATCGTGCGCAGCAGGGTGCGGTAGCCGGTCGGGCGGATGCGCGGCTCGGGATAGCCGGCCAGTTCCAGCGCGCGGGCGAAGGCCGGCTCGCGCGCGGCGAGGGCATCGAGCCCCTCGCGTATCCGCTCTGCGCTCAGTCCCATGTGTCCTCCGCTTGCCAAGTGCGCCGCCATTGCCTAGCAGCCCGGGCGAAGCTGACCAGAGGAAAGCCGCGTATATGCCCAAGCTGATCGTCACCAACCGTGCCGGGGAAGAAACCGAAGTCGAGGCCGGGGACGGCCTGACCGTGATGGAAGCCATTCGCGACAACGGCTTCGACGAACTGCTGGCGCTGTGCGGCGGCTGCTGCTCCTGCGCGACCTGCCACGTCTTCGTCGATCCCGCCTTTGCGGACAAATTGCCGGCGATGAGCGAGGACGAGGACGACCTGCTCGACAGCTCCGACTACCGCAACGAGAGCTCGCGCCTGTCCTGCCAGATTCCGCTCACCGCCGCGCTCGACGGGCTCAAGGTGACTATCGCGCCCGAAGAGTAAGTAGGGTAGCGACAAGCGCAATTGCATTGCGGCGGGGGGGCTCACGTCCTAATTCACCCTGCATGACTGCACCCCAGACGCTTGACGACACGCTGAAGCTGATCGGCAATACGCCGCTGGTCCTGCTCAAGGGGCCGAGCGAAGAGGCCGGCTGCGAAATCTTCGGCAAATGCGAATTCACCAATCCCGGCGCCTCGGTCAAGGACCGCGCGGCGCTGTGGATCATCCGCGACGCCGAGGCGCGCGGTGAGCTGAAGCCTGGCGGCACGATCGTCGAGGGCACGGCCGGCAACACCGGGATCGGGATCGCGCTGGTCGCCAATGCGCTTGGCTACCGGACGATCATTGTCATGCCCGACAACCAGAGCCGCGAGAAGATGGCGACGCTGCGCGCGCTCGGCGCCGAACTCGTGCTGGTCCCGCCGGCGCCCTACAAGAACCCCGGCCATTTCGTGCATACCTCGCGCCGCCTCGCGGAAGAGACCGAGGGCGCGGTCTGGGCCAACCAGTTCGACAATATCGCCAACCGCAAGGCCCATATCGAGGGCACGGCGCGCGAGATCTGGGAACAGATGGAAGGGCGGGTGGACGGCTTCACCTGCGCGGTCGGCACCGGCGGCACGCTGGCCGGCACCGGCATGGGGCTGAAGGAATTCGACGAGAAGATCACGGTCGCGCTGACCGATCCGCATGGCGCGGCGCTGTTCAATTATTACGCCCATGGCGAGCTCAGGGCCGAAGGCAGCTCGGTCGCTGAAGGGATCGGCCAGGGCCGGATTACCGCCAATCTCGAAGGCGCGCCGGTCGACACGCAGTTCCGCATTTCGGACGAGGAAGGCCTCCACTGGGTCGCCCGCCTGTTGCGCGAGGAGGGGCTGTGCCTCGGCCTGTCCTCGGGGATCAACGTCGCCGGGGCGGTCGCGCTGGGCCGGCAGCTCGGGGCCCAAGGCAAGAGGAACAGCCGGGTGGTGACGATCCTGTGCGACACCGGCTTCCGCTATCTCTCCTCGCTCTACGACCGCGAATGGCTCGAGGCCAAGGGCCTGCCGGTCTTCGATTGGCTTGGCGCCGCGGAATAGTGTAGGTTCGCGCCATGCCCCTGCCGCTCAATCCGGACCCTCGCCTGGGCGAGGAAGAGGACGCGCCCCTTTCGGGGACGCGCGCCGAATCCATGCAGCGGCTGCAGGTCGGCCTGTTCGGGCTCGGTGCCATGGTGATGATCATCGGCCTGGCCGATATCGTGATCAGCCGGGTCCAGGAGAGCGAGGCCTCGACCGTGGCCGAACCGGCGCCGGCGGCGGCGCCTTCCGCTGCGGCGCCGGCCTCGCGCGATCCGCTGGCCGAAGCGGGCATCCTTCCGGAAATTCCTGCCGGCCCGGTTCCCGAGCCCACGCCATCGCCGAGTGCGCAGCCCCTGACGGGCGACCCCATCACTGCCGATCGCAATGAGGAGCAGAATTTCTAGGCTGCCGTCCTTGCTCGGCGTGCTGGCCGGCAGCCTGCTTGCGGCCGCTTCGGTGCCCGCCGCGGCCGAGGATGCGGAGGTTGGGGTGCAGCGCGCCAGGCCCGCTCTCGGCCTGTTTTCGAGCCTGCCGCTCTATTGGGGCGAGGCCGGCCAGCTTTCCGACCTGCTCGGGCCCGAGGCGCCGCTTTCCTGGGCGCGGCAGGCGATCGAGCGAAGCTACAGACTCAAGCCGCTCGATCTGCTCGACGAGCAGCGCATTGCGGAGACCGAGCGTCTGCTGATCGCCCAGCCGCGTATTCTGGGACCTTCGGAAAACCTTGCGCTCGATCAGTGGGTCCGGCGCGGCGGACGGCTGCTGCTGTTCGCCGATGCGCTGTTCACCGGGGAATCGCGCTTCGGTGTCGGCGATCCGCGCCGGCCGCAGGATGTTGCACTGCTGTCACCGATCCTCGCTCGCTGGGGGCTCGAACTGCGCTTCGATGAAAGCCAGCCCGCCGGGGAGCGGGCGGTGGAGCTGGCGCCGGACATTGCGCTCCCGGTCGACCTGGCCGGACAATTCGGCCTCCTGTCATCGCAGGAGGGGGACATGTGCCTGGTTTCAGCCGACGGGCTGGTGGCGCAATGCGCGATCGGGGCGGGGCAGGCGGTGCTTGTGGCCGACGCCGCGCTGCTGGAAGATCGCCCGCCGGCCACCGCCGAACGGCCTGCAGCGGCGCTGGCCTACCTGCTTGCGCTGGCGTTCAGTGACCAGGGATGAATTGGGGATTTCTCGCAGGGACTCGCGCGTGGTCTGGGGAAATCGCGGGAGGAGGCCGATTCTCGTGGAATTTCAGGGGCGGAAATGGGCTCACTTGCCAAAAGGGTGATCAATAAAATATTGTAAAAACAACTATTTGCTAAAGAACCCCAAAAAAAACGTCTTTTCCCCTTTAATCCCGCCTTTGGGCGAGTTACAACCTGTCCCCATCGGACATCGTACCAATCTGCGCGCCTGCCATAGGGCGCGAGCGGACCCGCGGACGCGCGCGGTCCGTGCGGGGAGGTCGTGTCCGCAGCTTGAGGGTTTGGCCCAGATTGGGGATGGGGCACGTGGCGGCAGAAATGCCAAAATTCTACAGCGGTTTCGGCTTCTCGCTTCGCGGCGAGAAGAACCGTTTCGTGCTGCCCCCTTCCTTCCGCAACACTATCTTCGGCGCCAGCGGCACCCGCACCCTCTGCCTCGTCCAGAACAAGGATCCCCGCTGCCTGACCGGCTTCGGCCTCAACCGGGCCGAAGACCTCGAGGAGCAGCTCGCCCGCGAGGAGGACAACGCCATCCGCCTCGGCCGCGAATTCAACGAGTTCCAGCGCCGCAAGCAGCTCTTCACCTTCGAGCAGATCCCTTTTGACGCGAGCGGCCGCTTCGTCATGCCCGATTACCTCGTCGAAAGCGCCGGGCTGGAGGATTCCTTCTGTGCGATCGGCTTCGGCAAATATTTCACCCTCTGGGCTCCCGGGCAGCTCTATGCCCAGGATGCAGCGGATTACGGCGCCGAACAGGCCGCCTGCCGCTCGCTCGAGGCCGAGGCACGCGCCAAGGGGAAGAAGGCATGAGCGCCCCGCACATCCCCGTCCTGCTCGACGAGGTCGTCGCCGCGCTGGCCCCGCAGAAGGGCGACGTCATGATCGACGCCACCTTCGGTGCCGGCGGCTATACCCGCCGCCTGCTCGACGAAGGCGCGACGGTCCATGCCTTCGACCGCGATCCCGACGCGATTGCCGCCGGCCGGGCCTGGCCCGAGGCGCAGGAGGAGCCGCCGCGGCTGGTGCTCCATCCGCGCCGCTTCTCCGAAATGCTCGCGGCCATGGAGCATGCCGGCGTTGCCCGGGTCGACGGCGTGGTCATGGATATCGGGGTTTCCTCGATGCAGCTCGACCAGGCCGGGCGCGGTTTCGCCTTCTCGGCCGACGGCCCGCTCGACATGCGCATGAGCCAGGAAGGCCCCTCGGCGGCCGATTTCCTCAATACGGCCAGCGAGGGCGAGATTGCCGACGTGCTCTACCAGTTCGGCGAGGAGCGCCAGAGCCGCCGCGTCGCCCGCGCAATCGTTGCTGCCCGGCCGCTCGCAACGACCGCCGATCTCGCGCAGGTCGTGCGCAAGGCGCTCGGCTATCGCGCGGGTGCCCCGAAGGATCCCGCGACGCGCAGCTTCCAGGCGATCCGTATTCACGTGAATGCGGAGCTCGAAGAACTCGACGCCGGCCTCGCTGCGGCCGAACAGCTGCTTGTGGAAGGCGGGCGGCTGGCCGTGGTCAGCTTCCACAGTCTCGAGGACCGGATCGTCAAGCGCTTCCTGCGCGAGGCTTCGGTCTCCCGGGCAGGCGGTTCGCGCCACCTGCCCCAGCTCGATATCCGTCCGGCCGTCTTTGGCCGGGTGTCCAAGGCGATCCGCGCATCGGAATCCGAGATCGCCCGCAATCCGCGCGCCCGTTCGGCGACCTTGCGGTCGGCCACGCGAACCGGCGCACCTGCCAGGGAGGCTGCCTGATGCCAGTGAGCAATATGAGCAAGATCGGCTGGGTGGCGGTGCTGACGTCCTGTACCGCGCTCTATGCCATGCTGCATCTGACCGTGAATTCGGTGAAGAGCGAGGTTCGCCTGGCCGAACGCGAGGTGGTCGCGCTCGAACGCGAGGCCTTCCGGCTGGAAACCGAATTTCTCACCCGTGCCAACCAGCGCCAGCTGGCGGAATGGAACGAGGTCGAATTCGGCTATCAGGCGCCCGAGGCCGGCCAGTTTCTGGAGAACGAGCGCGCGCTGGCGGCGCTGGGAACGCCGCGCACGGCCGACGCACCCGAACCGATCCGCGTCGCGGTGGCGCCGGTCGAGGAAGAGGGCGAAACCACCCTGCTGGCCATGGTCTCCCCGCTGACCGGGCGCGCCATGGCGGCCGAATTGTCCGGTGACAGCCCGATCCGCCATGAGCAGGCCTCGACCATGGCGGGCGAATTCCGCGCGGCGGCGGTCAATCAGCTTTCGGCCAAGCTTGTCCCCGACAAGGTGCGTGTCACGCTCGCTGGTTCGCGCGAATGACGGCTATCCCGATCACCCGGACCATGCCGGCGGGCATGGTCGCGCTGGTCGACATGCGGCGCAGCCTGCTGCTGACCGCGCGTTACCGGGTGCTGTGGGTGGTCCTGATCTTCCTTCTCCTGACCGCGGCCGCCTTTGCCCGCATCGCCTGGCTCGGTGCGGGCGGTTCGGCGCCGCAGGCGCGCACGGTGGAAGAGGCGCTGCTGCCGCCGCGCGGCGAGATCGCCGACCGCAACGGTGTCCCGCTTGCACGTCCGTTCGAAGCCTATGCCCTGTGGTTCAACCCGGAGGCGATGGGCAAGGGGACGCCGTTGGTCAAAAGCCCGGAGGTGGTCGCGGCCCGGCTGGCCAGGATCTTTCCCGATCTCGACGCGGGGCTCGTCGCGCGCCAGCTCGCCAGCGGCAAGTCCGGCTATCTGCGCCGACGGGTCCTGCCCGAGGAGGCCAATCTCATCCATGCGATCGGCGAGCCCGCGCTCGAGACGCCGACCGAGGGTGACCGGCAATATCCGCAAGGTTCGATGGCGGCCCATATCCTCGGCTATGTCGCGGCTGACGGCCATGGGCGGGTAGGCATGGAAGCCGTGCTCGACCAGCGGCTTCTCGACCCCGCGCTCCGCGGCGAGGCCGCCGCGCTGTCGATGGATGTCCGCGTGCAGGGCGCGCTGGAAGACGAATTGCGGCGCGGCATGCTGATGGTCAACGCGGTCGGGGCGGCCGGGATCGTGCTCGATGTCGATACCGGCGAGGTGCTCGCGCTTGCCTCGCTGCCCGAATTCGATCCCAACCGGATCGATGCCGAGGGCGAACAGCTGATGTTCAACCGCGTGACCAACCAGGTTTACGAACTGGGCTCCACGTTCAAGCCGCTGACGGTTGCGGCGGCGATCGATTCGGGTGCGGTGAGCGATCTTTCCTATCGCTACAGCGCGCGTCCCTTCCCGGTCGGGCGCTACACGATCAAGGATTCGCACGATCTCGGCGAGAGCCTCACCGTGCCGGAAATGCTCATCCATTCCTCCAATGTCGTTACCGCGCATGTGGTGGACGAACTGGGACCGGACCGGCTCAAGCGTTACATGGCCGATCTCGGCATGGACGAGCGGCCCTATATCGAGCTTCCCGCGCGCGGCTTTCCGATCTGGGCGAGCGGCGACTGGCCGCGCCTGCGCGCGATGACGGTCGGTTATGGTCATGGCATCGCGGTCACCCCGCTGCATCTTGCCAGCGCCTATGCCGCCATGGTCAATGGCGGAATCTGGCGCCCGGCCACGCTGCACAAGCTGGCTCCCGGCGACGTGCCCAAGGGTCGCCGGGTGTTCAAGGCCAGCACCAGCGCGCGGATGAACCAGCTGCTGCGGATGATCACGGTCTACGGCACCGGGCGCAAGGCGGACGCCAAGGGATACCGCGTCGGCGGCAAGACCGGTTCGGCGGAAAAGCCGGGCAAGGGCGGCTACCAGCGCTCGACGCTGGTCTCCACCTTCGCCGCCGCTTTCCCGATGGACAATCCGCGCTACGTGATCGTCGCCATGCTCGACGAGCCCAAGGGCACGATCGCCAGCTCCTACCAGCGCACCGCGGCCTGGAACGCCGCGCCGATCGTCGGACGGCTGGTGCCGCGGATCGGGCCGATCCTGGGCGTGCGGCCGGATGACCGTCGCGATGTCGACCTGACCGACCTCGACCCGCTGGTCGGCGGAGGAGAGGGATGAAGCTTTCGGCGCTGGTTGCGACCGCGGGCCTGGACCAGTCCCTGCCGCGGGACGAGACGGTCACGGGCTTTGCGATCGACCATCGCAAGATCGCCCGCGGGACGGTTTTCGGAGCCTTTCGCGGCGCCCGCTTCAACGGCGAGGACTTCATTCCCCAGGCCGTCGCTGCCGGGGCGGTGGCGGTCGTCGCGCGAGCCGAAGCGCGGGTCGATGGCGCTCTCCATATCGCGGCAGAAGAGCCGCGCCAGGCCTTCGCCCGCCTTGCTGCGGCCTTCTTTGCGCCCTTCCCGGAAACCGTGGTCGCGGTCACTGGTACCAATGGCAAGACCTCGACTGTCGAGATGACCCGCCAACTCTGGCGCATGGCGGGCGAGCGCGCCGCCTCGATCGGCACGCTGGGCGTCACCACGCCGGATGAAAGCGTTTCGACCGGGCTGACCACGCCCGATATCGTCACCTTCCTCTCCAACCTCAGTGGCCTCGCGCGCGAAGGGGTGACCCATGTCGCCTATGAGGCCTCGAGCCACGGTCTTTCGCAATATCGCAACGAAGGTCCACGCGTACGGGCGGCGGCCTTTACCAATCTTTCGCGCGACCATCTCGATTACCACGCGACGATGGAGGATTATTTCGCGGCCAAGCTGCGGCTCTTCGGCGAGGTGCTCGCGCCCGGCGGGACCGCAGTGGTCTGGGCCGACGATCCCTATGCCGAGCGGGTCTGCGCCTGCGCCCGGGAGCGCGGGCTCGAACTGCTCACGGTCGGTGCCACGGGCCGAGAGTTGCGGCTGGCGGACCGCCGGCCGGGCCAGCTCGGCCAGGATCTCGAGGTCGAATTCGCCGGGACGCTGCGGACGGTCAGGCTCCCGCTCATCGGGGCCTACCAGGCTGCCAATGCGCTCGTTTCGGCCGGGCTGGTGCTGGCCTGCGGCGGCGATCCGGCGCAGGTTTTCGACGGGCTTTCCCGGCTGCAGCCGGTGCGCGGACGGCTCGAACGGGCGGCGCTGACAGCCAGCGGGGCTCCGATCTACGTCGATTACGCGCATACGCCCGATGCACTCGGCGCGGCGATTGCCGCGCTGCGGCCGCATGTCGCCGGCCGCCTGATCACGGTCTTCGGTGCCGGTGGCGACCGCGACGAGGGCAAACGCGGCCCGATGGGCGAAATCGCTGCGGACCGGTCGGACCTGGCAATCGTGACCGACGACAATCCGCGGGGCGAAGACCCGGCTCTCATCCGCGCTGCCGTGCTTGCGGGTGCGCAGACGGCGGGCGGAACGGTGCAGGAAATCGGCGATCGGCGCGCCGCGATCGCCGCCGCCATTGCCCTGGCGGGGCCGGACGACATTGTCCTGATTGCCGGCAAGGGGCACGAACAGGGTCAGATAATCGGGTCAGGAGAGAGCATGAAAGTGCTGCCGTTCGATGATGTGGGTGTGGCGCGCGAATGCGCCGGGGCGGGGGCGGAATGAGCGCGCAGCCGCTGCTGCTCGACTGGCTGCTGCAGCCTTCCGACGCGGCCCCGCTGGCGCTGTGGGACGCCGCCTCGCTCGAAGACGCCATGGCCGGCCGGGCGAGCGACAATTTCCAGGTGTCCGGGGTCGAGATCGACAGCCGCGACGTGCAGGAGGGCGATCTGTTTGTCGCCCTGCGCGGCGAGGCGACCGACGGGCATCGCTTCCTCGAGATGGCCTTTGCCAGAGGTGCGGTGGCGGCGGTGGTGGATCGCCCGATCGCGCAGCCGCACATACTGGTCGAAGATACCTCAAGGGCACTTGAACTCCTCGCCGCAGCCGCGCGAAAGCGGGCTGCGGCGACGATCATCGGGGTAACCGGCTCGGTCGGCAAGACCGGGGTCAAGGAAGCGATCTTCAACGCGCTCAACCGGTCCAGCCGGGGGGGCGCCCACCGCAGCGTGCGGAGCTACAACAATCATGTCGGGGTCCCGCTCAGCCTGTCGCGCATGCCCGCGCGCAGCGCTTGCGGCATCTTCGAGATGGGCATGAACCACAAGGGCGAAATTGCTGAACTTGCGCAGCACGTCCGTCCGCATGTGGCGGTCATCACCACCATCGCCCCGGCGCATATCGAGATGCTCGGCAGCGAAGAGGCGATTGCCGATGCCAAGGCCGAGATCTTCGGCGGACTGGTCACCGGCGGGGTCGCAGTGATCCCGGCGGACAGCCCGCATTTCGAGCGCCTGCGCGATGCGGCGCTGGCCGCCGGAGCGCGGGTTTCCAGCTTCGGCCGGGCGGCCCATGCCGATATCCGCCTGCTCGATTCGGTCATGCACGAGAACGGCGGCTCGCTGGTGACGGCCGATCTCGGCGACCGGCGGCTGTGCTACACGGTCGCCGAGCCGGGCGAACACTGGATTGCCAATTCGCTGGCGGTGATAGCCGCGGTCAAGGCGGCCGGCGGCGATCTCGGCGCGGCCGGGCTCGCACTGGCCGAGATGGGCGGGCTCAAGGGCCGCGGTGCGCGCCACCGGGTTCACGCGCCGGGCGGTTCGGCGCTGCTGATCGACGAAAGCTACAACGCCAATCCTGCCTCGATGCGGGCGACGCTGGCGCAACTCGGCCAGACCCCGGCCTCGCGGCGGATCGCCGTGCTGGGCGCCATGAAGGAACTGGGCGATTTTACCCAGGGCTTCCATGCCGCGCTGGCCGAGCCACTCGCCGCAGCGAAGGTGGATTTCGTCGTGCTGGTCGGCCCCGAGATGGGCGCATTGGCTCAGGAACTGGGGAAAGCACCGCAAATGCCGCTTGGCAGGGCGATTCCCTTCGCGCATTGCGAGAGTCCTGAGGACGCCGTCGCGGCACTGGAAGAATTCGGCGTGACCGGTGGCGACGCGATCCTCGTGAAAGGGTCCAATTCCGTGGGACTGGCCCGGCTGGTCTCGCATTTCGCCGACAAGGAGAGCTGAATGCTCTATCTGCTCGCCCAGTGGCTGGAGTTCGATGGGCTCCTCAACCTGGTGCGCTACCAGACGTTCCGGACCGGGGCGACGCTGATGACCGCCCTCGCAATCGGCCTTGTGATCGGACCGCGCTTCATCAACATGCTGCGCGTGCGCCAGGGCAAGGGGCAGCCGATCCGCGAGGACGGACCGCAAAGCCACCTCGCCAAGCGCGGCACGCCGACCATGGGCGGGCTGATGATCCTCACGTCGCTGGTCCTGTCGATGCTGATCTGGATGGACCTCTCCAACCCCTTCGTCTGGGCCTGCCTCTCGGTGACCGGAGGCTTCGGGCTGATCGGCTTCCTCGACGACCTCGACAAGGTTCGCAAATCGCATCACCAGGGCGTATCGGGCAAGGTCCGCCTGCTGGCCGAATTCGTGGTGGCCGGGATCGCCTCGTGGATCATTGTAAGCCAGATCAGCACCAATCTCTATATCCCTTTCTTTTCCGACCTCCGCATCCCGCTCGGGCCGTTCTATTATGTATTCGCCGCGACTGTGATCGTCGGCTTCGGCAATGCGGTGAACCTGACCGACGGGCTCGACGGGCTCGCGACCATGCCGGTGGTGATCGCCGCAGGTGCCTTCGCGCTGATCTGCTACCTTGCCGGGCGCGCGGACTTTGCCGGTTATCTCGGCATCCCGCACGTACCCGGAGCGGGCGAACTGGCGGTCTTCTGTGCCGGGATCATGGGCGCCGGGCTGGCTTTCCTGTGGTTCAACGCGCCGCCGGCCGCGGTCTTCATGGGCGATACCGGCAGTCTCGCGCTGGGCGGGGCGCTCGGCGCAATCGCGGTCGCCAGCCATCACGAGATCGTGCTGCTGGTGATCGGCGGCCTGTTCGTGATCGAAACCGCCAGCGTCATCATCCAGGTGTTCTTCTTCAAGCGGACCGGCAAGCGCGTCTTCCGCATGGCGCCAATCCACCACCATTTCGAGCAGCTCGGCTGGAAGGAATCGACCGTTGTGATCCGTTTCTGGATCATTTCGATTGTCTTCGCCCTGCTCGGCCTTGCCACGCTGAAGCTGAGGTGAGCGCCCGGTGATCACCTCTTCCGCCTTCGCCGGAAAGATATTTGCAGTACTGGGCCTTGCCCGCTCGGGCCTTGCGGCGGTGGACAGCCTGCTGGCCGGCAGCGCCCATGTCGTGGCGTGGGACCGACAGGATTCCGCCCGCCAGCAGGTTGAAGGCAAGGCGCATCTGGCGGATCCCCTGGCGATCGACCTGGCCGGCTTCGACGGGGTGGTGGTGTCTCCGGGCGTGCCGCTGAACACCCATCCGATCGCCGAGCGCGCGCGCAGGGCCGGGGTGCCATTGATTGGCGACGTCGAACTCTTTGCGCTTGCGCGGAGCGAACTCCCGCCCCACCGGGTGATCGGCATCACCGGGACCAACGGCAAGTCGACCACCACGGCACTGGTCTGCCACCTGCTCCAAGGCGCCGGGCTGCCGGCGGCCATGGGCGGCAATATCGGCCTGCCGATCCTTGACCAGGAGCCGCTCGAACCCAATGCGCGCGGAGCCGGGGTCTATGTGCTCGAACTCTCGAGCTACCAGATCGACCTGACTCGCTCGCTCGCCTGCGAGGCGGCGGCGCTGACAAATATCACGCCCGACCATCTCGACCGTTATGACGGCTTCGATGCCTATGCTGCGTCCAAGGCGCGGCTCTTCGCGCTGCAACAGCCCGAGCAACTGGCCGTGTTCGGATGCGGCGACGCCCCGACCCGCGCAATACGCGAGGCTGAAAGCGCCCGCCGCACACCGGGGCGGGCGGTCTGCATCGACAAGGCGGCGCTGGCCCCATACCAGAAGGACTGGCTCTCGCTTCAGGGACCGCACAATCTCGAGAACGCCGCAGTCGCTGCGGCGCTGGTCGAGGACATGGGCCTCATTCGCCAACAGGTGCTGGAAGGCCTCGCCAGCTTCCGGGGGCTTTCGCACAGGATGGAAGTGCTCGGAACTTTCGACGACGTGCTGGTCATCAACGACAGCAAGGCGACCAATCCGGCTTCGACTGCACCTGCGCTGGCGGCTTTCCCGCCCAATCCCGGCCGGCGCATCCACTGGATCCTCGGCGGCTTGCCCAAAACGGATTCGCTTGCCGAATGCGAGCCCTTTTTCGGCAATGTCGCCGCTGCCTATACGATCGGCGAGGCAGGGCCGCATTTCGCCGATCTCCTCGCGCCGCATACCCATGTCGAACGCTGTGAATTGCTGAGCGAGGCGACCTGTCGCGCGCTCGACGCGGCCAGGCCGGGCGAAGTGGTCCTCTTCTCGCCCGCCTGTGCCAGTTTCGACCAGTTCCGCAATTTCGAGATCCGCGGCGATACCTTTCGCGATTTCGTGCGAAGCCGGACTGAGGGAGCGACGGTGCGATGAGCACGACCCGCCGCCCCTTCATTCCGGGTCTTTCCCAATCGGGTTCGCAAGTTCGTCGCAACACGCTCTCGCGGCGCGGAGCGCTGCGCATCTGGTGGCGCGAGATCGACCGCGTGCTGCTCGGGCTGGTGCTGGCATTGATGGCTGTCGGAACGGTCGCGGTGGCGGCGGCCAGTCCCGCCAGCGCCCGGCGCCTGTCGACCTCGGCGGTCCGGCTCGACGAACTGCACTTCTTCTGGATGCACCTGCGCTGGCAGGTGCTCGGGATTGCGACCATGCTGGGCATATCTATGGTGCCCGGCGACTGGGCGCGGCGCGGAGCGATCATCCTCGGCATCGCCATGTTCGGCGCGCTTGTGCTGGTGCCGTTCCTCGGTTTCGAGGTGAACGGCGCACGCCGCTGGATCAACCTCGGTTTCAGCTTCCAGCCCTCCGAATTTCTCAAGCCGGCCTTTGCCGTCATGGTTGCCTGGATCCTGTCCTGGAGGATGCGTGATCCCAACCTGCCCGCAATCGAGCTCAGCGCGGGCATGCTGGTAGTCATCTGTGCCCTCCTGATGGCGCAGCCGAACCTTGGCGAGGTCATCCTCTTCTGCGTGGTCTGGGGTTCGATCGTCCTGATCGCCGGGATGTCGCTCGGCAGGATCGGGATCATGAGCGGGGCCGGGATCGGGGTGCTCTGCGCTGCCTATCTGCTCTACGACAACGCGCGGCACCGGATCGACGCCTTCCTCGGCGGTGGCACTGCCTATGACCAGGTCGACCTCGCCGCACGCACGCTCACGGCGGGTGGCTGGACCGGCACGGGAATGTGGCTGGGGCGGCGCAAGCTTTCGCTGCCCGAAGCGCATACGGACTACATCTTTTCCGTCATCGGCGAGGAATTCGGCCTGATTACCTGCATCATCATCGTGCTGCTCTACCTCGCGATCCTGGTCCGCGTGCTGGTCCGCCTGATCGAGGAAGACGATCTTTTCCGCATCCTTGCTGCCGCGGGGCTCGCCTGTCTGGTCAGCGGGCAGGCCTTCATCAACATTCTCGTCAACCTGCAGCTGTTCCCGTCCAAGGGCATGACCTTGCCGCTGGTCTCCTACGGTGGCTCTTCCACCATTGCGATCTGCATAAGTGTGGGCTTGCTGCTGGCGATTACCCGCCGCAATCCGTATCTGAGCCGCGAGAAATTCGACTGGCGCGAGGCGCTGGTGCGAGGAGACGCGCGATGAGCGGAGCAAACAGGCATTTCGTCCTTGCCGCCGGGGGTACCGGCGGCCACCTGATTCCGGCCTTTGCGCTGGCAACCGAACTCGAACGGCGCGGCCATCACGTCGCGCTGATCACCGATGCGCGCGGGGCGCAGATACCGGGCAAGCCCGATTTCCTGACCGCCCACGTCCTGCCGGCCGGCCGGTTCGGCAAGAACCCGGTCAAATGGATCGGCGGTGCGCGTGCTGTCTGGCGCGGGCGACGCATGGCGATGCGCTTGTTCGAGAGCTTCCAGCCGACCGCCGTGGTCGGCTTTGGCGGATATCCGGCGCTGCCCGCTCTGCTCGCCGCTACCAGCGCGAGCATACCGAGCGTGATTCACGAGCAGAACGCCGTGCTCGGTCGGGTCAACCGCCTGCTTGCCCGCCGGGTTGATGCGATCGCCACCGCCTATCCCGAGATTGACCGGCTAAAACCCGGCCATGGACACAAGGTCCACCTCGTCGGCAATCCCGTCCGGCATGAGGTGCTCAGCCTGCGCGACGAGGATTTCCCGCCCTTTACCGAGGACGGCCTGCTGCGCGTGCTGGTGACCGGCGGGAGCCAGGGCGCGCGTGTGCTCTCGGAAGTGGTGCCGGACGGACTGGCCATGCTGCAGCCGGCGCTGCGGGCCCGGTTGCAGGTGACCCAGCAATGCCGCCCCGAAGACCTCGAGGCGGTGCGTCAGCGCTATGCCGGTCACGATATCCCGGCCGAGCTCGGAACCTATTTCGAGGACATGGCAGCACGGCTGGCCGATGCCCATCTCTTCATCGGCCGTGCCGGCGCTTCGACCATTGCCGAGCTGACCGCGGTTGGCCGGCCTGCGATCCTGATTCCGCTGCCGATCGCGACCGACGACCACCAGGCCGCCAATACCCGCGAAATGGTCCAGGCCGGTGGGGCTCGGGCGATCCGCCAGCAGAATTTCACCGCCAAGGAACTCGCCAAGCAGATCCAGGCCATGGCCCAGCGACCCGAAACGCTCGCCAATGCCGCGCATGCCGCGTGGAACTGCGGCCGGCCGAAGGCAGCGCAGGAGCTGGCCGACCTGGTCGAGAGTTTCGGGGGTAGCGAACTGATGGACGTGATCCGCGTCGGGGGTGAGGAAGCCGTGCCCAATGGCCGCGAAGCGCTCGCGCGGGAGGCCGCCGAATGAGGGGCGTCGCGACCGATATCGGGACGATCCATTTCGTCGGCATCGGCGGGATTGGCATGTCGGGCATCGCCGAGGTCATGCACAATCTCGGCTACAGCGTGCAGGGCAGCGACATTGCTGAAGGGCCGAGCGTCGAGCGCCTGCGCGCGCGCGGGATCCCGATCCATATCGGCCAGGTGAAGGAGAATGTGGAGGGAGTCGCGGTGGTGGTGACGTCCACTGCGGTCCGCCGTACCAATCCCGAAGTCGTCGCCGCGCTCGAACACCGCATCCCGGTGGTCCGCCGTGCCGAGATGCTGGCCGAACTGATGCGGCTCAAGAATACGGTCGCGGTGGCCGGCACGCATGGCAAGACCACGACTACCAGCATGATCGCGTCGCTGCTCGATGCGGGCGGGATCGATCCGACGGTGATCAACGGCGGGATCATCGAGAGCTATGGCTCCAACGCGCGCCTCGGCGACAGCGACTGGATGGTGGTCGAGGCCGACGAGAGCGACGGCAGCTTCCTGCGGCTCGACGGGACGATCGCGGTGGTGACCAATATCGATCCCGAGCATCTCGACCATTACGGCTCCTTCGATGCGGTCAAGAAGGCGTTCAAGGAATTCATCGAGAACGTGCCCTTCTACGGCGCTGCGATCATGTGCATCGATCACAAGGTCGTGCAGGCGGTGGTCGGCGAGGTACGCGACCGGCGCGTGGTGACCTATGGCTTCTCGCTCCAGGCCGATGTCCGGGGAGAAAATGTCGAGCCCTGTCCCGGCGGAAACCGTTTCGACGTGTCGGTTCGCCTGCGCGATGGCGGCGAGCGGCGGATCGAGGGGATCGAATTGCCCATGCCCGGGCGGCACAATGTCCAGAATGCGCTGGCGGCGATCGCGGTCGCGATCGAGATGGACTGCCCCGACGAGACGATCCGCACCGGCTTTGCCAAGTTCGGCGGAGTTAGGCGACGCTTTACCCGGGTCGGGGAGGTTGCCGGGGCGACGGTCATCGACGATTACGCTCACCATCCGGTCGAGATTCGCGCGGTGCTGTCGGCTGCGCGAGAGAGCACGGGCAACCGCGTGCTGGCAGTGGTGCAGCCGCATCGTTTCACGCGCCTGCGCGACCTGATGGACGAGTTCCAGACCTGCTTCAACGATGCCGATATCGTGCTCGCCGCGCCGGTCTATCCCGCGGGCGAGCAGCCGATCGAGGGGGCTGACAGCACGGCGCTGGTAAGCGGCCTCAAGGCGCGCGGGCATCGTTCGGCTCAGGTGGTCGAGGGACCGGAAGAACTGGCCGATTATCTGGCGGCCGAGCTGCAGGCGGGCGACATGGTTGTCTGCCTCGGCGCAGGCGATATCACCAAATGGGCCGCTGGCCTTGCCGCGGCCGTTGCGTCCAGGCGGGAGCGGGCAGCGTGAGTTCGCACCAGCCCGGCGACTGGATTCCGCACCAGCACTGCGCGCCCAGCTCGGACCTCGATGGCCCGGTCGAAACGGGTATGGACACCAAGGCCATCCGGGTACGGGGCAGGCTGACCCGCGACGCTCCGCTTGCGCCGCTGGTCTGGTTCAAGTCGGGCGGCCCGGCCGACTGGCTGTTCGAACCTGCCGACCGCGAGGATCTGATCGACTTCCTCGCCCAGTTGGGCGGAAGCGTGCCCGTCATGGCGCTCGGCCTCGGCTCCAACCTGATTGTCCGAGATGGCGGAGTGCCCGGCGTGGTGGTGCGGCTTGGCAAGCCCTTCGCCCGGGTCGAGGTGAAGGGCGGCGAGATCCTCGAATGCGGTGGTGGAGCAAGCGGTATATTGGTCGCCTCGACCGCGCGCGACGCAGGGATTGCCGGGCTCGAATTCCTGCGCGGCATTCCCGGCACGGTCGGCGGCTTCGTCAAGATGAACGGCGGCGCCTATGGTCGCGAAGTGTCGGATGTCCTTGTCGATTGCGATGTGATCCTGCCCGACGGGACCTTCGTAACCTTGCCGGCCGCCGACTTGCGCTACACCTATCGGCATTCGGTCCTGCCCGAGGGCTCGATCGTGGTTGCCGCGCGTTTTCGCGGGACGCCAGGCGATCCGGCGCGGATTGGCGAGGAGATGGACCGCATCGCCCGTGCGCGGGAGGAGAGCCAGCCGTTGCGCAGCAAGACGGGCGGCTCGACCTTCAAGAATCCGCCCGGTCACAAGGCCTGGCAATTGGTCGACGAGGCCGGCTGTCGCGGGCTGACCCTTGGCGGGGCACAGGTGAGCGAAAAACACACCAATTTCCTGATCAATACCGGCCCGGCGACCAGCAGCGATATCGAGCAACTCGGCGAGGAAGTGCGCCGGCGGGTCAAGGACAAGACGGGCGTGAGCCTCGAATGGGAAATCCAGCGGGTCGGGAGGCCCTGAGACGGAACGATGAGCAGATTGCGGAAACTCCATGTCGCGGTCCTGATGGGCGGCTGGGCCAATGAGCGCTCCGTCTCGCTGATGAGCGGGGAAGGCGTGGCCAAGGCGCTTGAGGGCAAGGGTCATCGGGTGACGCGGATCGACATGGACCGCAATGTCGCAGCCGTGGTTGCAGCGGCGGCTCCCGACGTGGTGTTCAACGCGCTCCACGGCGTTCCGGGAGAGGACGGGACGGTCCAGGGCATGCTGGACCTGATGGGCGTTCCCTATACCCATTCCGGCCTTGCCACGTCGGTCATTGCGATCGACAAGGAACTGACCAAGCTGTTGCTCGTTCCACGCGGCATTCCCATGCCCGGCGGGCGGATCGTCAAGAGCAGGGATCTCTATGAGGGTGATCCTCTGCCGCGGCCCTATGTGCTCAAACCGGTCAATGAAGGGTCTTCGGTCGGGGTCGCGATCGTGACCGAAGAGAGCAATTACGGCAATCCGATAAGGCCCGACGCGAAGGGACCATGGCAGGAGTTCCAAGAGTTGCTGGCCGAGCCCTATATCCGGGGGCGCGAACTGACCACGGCTGTGGTCGGCGGCAAGGCGCTGGCGGTCACCGAACTCGTGCCCAAGAGCGGCTTCTACGATTTCGACGCCAAATATACCGACGGGATGACCCAGCACGTCTGTCCGGCGCAGATTCCGGTCGAAATTGCGGATCTGTGCAAGGCCTATGCACTCAAGGCGCATCAGGCACTGGGATGCCGCGGTCCAAGCCGGACCGATTTTCGCTGGGACGACGAACAGGGCCAGGCGGGGCTCTTCGTGCTCGAGACCAATACCCAGCCGGGCATGACCCCGCTCAGTCTCGTGCCCGAACAGGCACGATATTGCGGAATGGATTACGCCGACCTGGTCGAGGAGATCATCGAGGAAGCGCTGGCGCATGAATGGCCGGCGAAGGACGGTCCGGGGGCTTAGATGGCGCAGACGATCAAGCGCAAGGCCAAGGGCGTACGCCGTGCGGCGGCGGCCCGCGGCAATGCGCAGAAGGTTCGCAAGGCCAAGGCGAAGACCGGTAGTTTCCTCGATTGGGTCATGCGTTTCGTGCCCTTTACGGAGGACCAGCTCCAGCGCGGTTTCCTGCTCCTGATCCTCGGTTCCGGGGCTGCCTTGGCGCTGTTCGTTGCCAGGCTGGCCGGCGTGCCCGAAATGGTGCAGTATCAACTGTCCCTGCTTGCCAAGGACGCTGGCTTCGAAGTGGTCCATGTCGAAGTGCGCGGCGTAGAGCGGCTCAATCAGCTCAAGGTCTATGAGAAGGCTCTCGGGCTCCAGGAACGCGCCATGCCGCTGGTCGATCTTGGCATGTTGCGGGAGGATGTGCTGCAGCTCAGCTGGGTCGAGGATGCCCGGGTTTCGCGGCAATTGCCCAATACACTGGTCATCGACATAATCGAACGCAAGCCGCATGCCGTGCTGCGCAAGCCTGGCCGGCTGATGTTGATCGACCATACCGGGGTGGAACTGGAGCCGGTTTCCGCGGATCAGGCCGGAGACATGCTGGTGATTGAAGGTCCGGGCGCCAACCGCCAGGTCGAGGCGCTCTCGAAGTTGCTCGACACTGCGCCGGCCTTGCAGCCCCATGTCGCGGAGGCGGAATGGATTGGCAATCGCCGCTGGAACATCAAGTTCACTACCGGGCAGGTGCTGGCCCTGCCGCAGGGGGAGGAGAAGGCCGCCGCGGCGCTGATCACCTTTGCCCAGATGGAAGGGGTCAACCAGTTGCTCGGCGGCAAGGCCGTGGCTTTCGACATGCGCAATCCAGACCGCGTCTACATGCGCATACCGGGGCGTTCGCAAATGCAGGCGGTTGAGCAGCAGGAGGCGCAATGATGGCGAGCAGTCCGCGCATTTCAAAGGTCTTCGGGGCCGTCAACATTGGCTCGGTGCGTGTTTCGGCCCTGATCGCGGGGCTGACCGAACAGGGCGAACTGGTGGTGCTGGGTTCGGACAGCCGTGCCTCGCAAGGGATCAAGCGCGGCTATGTCGTGGACATGTCCGCGGCGACCTACGCCGTGCGCGAAGTCGTCGAAAAGGCCGAGAAGATGGCCGGAACCAGCATCTCCAGCGTCTGGATCGGCTGCTCGGGCGCGGGGCTCGACAGCCGCATCGAACATGTCGTGACCGAGATCGGCGGGCGCAGAATCGAGGATGGCGACATCGAGCAACTGCTGGTTGCCGCAAACGAAAGCCTGCAGCCGGACGGGCGCACGGTGCTTCATGCCCAGCCGACCCATTACACGCTCGATGGTGCACATGGCGTGGTCAATCCGCGCGGGCTCCATGCCAGCCGGCTCGGCGTCGATATCCATCTGATGCAGGTCGACGGCGCGCCGGTGCGCAATCTCACCGAGGCGGTGCAGAATGCTCATCTCGACGTCGAGGGCGTGGTCGCCTCGCCGCTTGCCTCGGGCTTTTCCTGCCTCACGCAGGAAGAGCGCGAACTGGGCGTGGCACTGGTGGAAATGGGCGGGGAGGTCACCAATGTCGGCGTCTATGCCGGCGGCGTGCTGGTCGGCCTGCAATCGCTGCCCTTCGGCTCGGCCGACATTGCCGATGCGATCGCCTCCTATTTCGGAATCCGCCGGTTCCAGGCCGAACGGCTCAAGAATGTCTCGGGCACGGCGCAGGCCAGTCCGGCCGACAATCGCCAGCTGGTGCCGGTCAACGGGCCGGGCGAAGACCAGACGGGGCCGATGGCGCGCCATGCCGATGACAAGAACCGTATCCCGCTGTCGGCACTTGTCTCGGTGATTACCGACCAGCTGGACATCCAGCTGAGGGAGATCGCCAAGGCGCTCAAGGACATGGGTTTCACCGGCTCGCGCGGACAGCAGGTGGTATTGACCGGGGGCGGGGCGGAACTGACCGGTCTTGCCGATTACGCGCAGGGCGCGCTCGCACGGTCGGTACGGATCGGCAAGCCGCACGTTCTCAAAGGCATGCCTGAAGCGCATGTCGGTCCCGGTTTTTCTACCATTTCGGGTCTTGCACTCTATGCTGCGGCCGATCCCGTCGACATTCGCACCATGGGCAAGGCCTACCAGCCGGCCATGCGCTATTCGCCCAGCGAATTGATCCAGCGGGTGTTTCGCGCGGTACGGGAGTATTTCTAGCTTGCCATGGTTAAGGCCGGGCACGAAGGCCGCTGTGGAAAAGGACATTTACGCTTTGCCTAGGCGATTCGCTTTGTGCCACAATCGCCGCGGTTTGGAGCAGCTGGCTGAGGGCTGCTGGAGGAATTGGAAATGAGCATCAATATCGGTCCGCCTTCGGTCGAGGAACTGCGCCCGCGTATTACCGTGATCGGCGTAGGCGGGGCCGGCGGCAATGCGATCGCCAACATGATCGAGGCCGAGATCGAAGGCGTCGATTTCGTGGTTGCGAATACGGATGCGCAGGCGCTCAACAATGCGATTGCCGAAAACCGTATTCAGCTCGGCCCCGATATCACCCAGGGGCTCGGAGCCGGTTCTCGGCCCGAAGTCGGCCGGGCGGCGGCGGAAGAGACGGTCGAGGAACTCGAGCGCATGCTCGACGGCGTCAACATGGTATTCATCGCTGCCGGGATGGGCGGCGGGACGGGCACCGGCGCCGCGCCGGTGATCGCCGAGACCGCCCGGCGCAAGGGCGTGCTGACCGTGGGCGTGGTGACCAAGCCTTTCCTCTTTGAAGGCGCGCGCCGCATGCGCGCGGCCGAATCCGGGATCGAGGAGCTGCAGAAGCACGTCGATACGCTGATCGTCATCCCGAACCAGAACCTGTTCCTCGTCGCCAAGGCTGACACCACTTTCAAGGAAGCCTTCCAGCTGGCTGACGAAGTGCTCCAGCAAGGTGTCCGCTCGATTACCGACCTGATGGTCATGCCGGGCCTGATCAATCTCGACTTTGCCGACGTCCGTTCGGTGATGAGCGAGATGGGCAAGGCGATGATGGGCACGGGCGAAGGCGAAGGCGAAAGCCGTGCGCTCGAAGCCGCCGAACGCGCCATCGCCAACCCGTTGCTCGATGGTGTTTCCATGCAGGGCGCCAAGGGCGTGATCATCTCGATCATCGGCGGCGACGACATGAAGTTGCTCGAAGTAGACGAAGCGGCCAATCACATCCGCGAACTGGTCGATCCCGATGCCAACATCATCTGGGGTTCGGCCTTCAATCCCGACCTGCAGGGCAAGATCCGCGTCTCGGTGGTGGCGACCGGGATCGACGGAACCGGCGAATACGCCGAACAGGCTGCGCCGTCTTCGGTCGCGACGCTCGATCTCGGTGTCGCCCGTGGTCCCAAGCGGCCGGCGCTCCCGCTGCCGACTCAGGAAGAGCTGGCTGAGGATGCCGCGCTCGGCGAAGGCGGGCAGTACGATGATTACGAACAGCCGCAAGGCCGCGATACGGCAGCCGAGGATCCGGCTCCCGCGGGAGGCCAGTTCTTCGGTACTGAATTCCAGCTCGGGGACGATCAGGTCGAAGCGGAAGATGAGTATGATTCGGAGGACGATCCGCTTGAACTGACGCTCGATGCGAGCGCCGAGGAGGAAGCCGGGCCGGCGTCGGACGAAAGCGGCAAGGACGAGCTCCTGCTCGACGCCAGCCGTCTCGCCGAAGACGATCAGGGCGCGCGTCGCCAGGGCTTCGGTTCCGCCGGCGATGCGGGAATGGCGGCAGCGCCCGCGCCGGCCGTGAGCGCTCCGGCCCCGGCCGAAAACGGTGCCGGCAGCACGCTGTTCGAACGGATGGCCAATCTGTCGCGTGCGCGCAGCGATGCCGAGGTCTCGAGCGACGAGGACGAGGAAGACGATTCCTCACTCAGCATTCCGCGTTTCCTTGGTCGCCAGAACAACCAGTAGCGCGCCTTCCGTGATTGACCCGAAGGGCGCGGGGCCTGTAACCCCGGCCCCGATGGTCGCCCATACAACAGGTTTCGTGCGCCGTAGCGCAATCTCCTGGCAAGGTCTGTTCCTCGCCAGCGCGGCGTTCGTCCTGCACCTGCCCCAACCGACGGCGGCACAGGAAGCACCTTCGCGCGAAGTGGTCCAGCCGCTGCCGCCGCCCGAGGCGGAAGCACTCAACGCCGCCCTGCGCCGGCTGGGAGGCAATCCGGAGGATATCGATGCCTTGCTCGACGCAGGCGAGGCCTCGATTGCGCTCGAAGACACCGATGCCGCTTATGGCTTCTTCATGCGCGCGGCCGAACTGGAGCCCCGGAGCGGCCGTGTGCGGGCCGGGATGGCGGCGATCCTGCTGCGCGACGAAAATCCCTTCGATGCTCTGCGGCTGTTCGAACAGGCCGAAGCCGCCGGGGTTCCGCCTGCCGCTATCGCCGCCGATCGGGGGCTGGCCTACGATCTGGTCGGTAACAATGCTGCGGCGCAGGGACAGTATCGCCTTGCGCTCGACGAGGGCGAGGACGCCGAGGTTCGCAAGCGCCTGGCCATGAGCCTTGCGATAGCAGGCGACCAATATGGTTCGGAAGCGATCCTATTGCCGCTCCTTCAGCAACGGGACCTGTCGGGCTATCGCACCCGCGCCTTTGCCCTTGCTGCGTTGGGCAAGGTCGACGAAGCGGTCGCCATTGCCGAAACGGTGCTGCCGGCGCGGATCGCCACCCGTATCGCTCCCTATTTGCGTTATATGCCGCGCCTGACGCGCGCACAGCAGGCGGCCGCCGCCAATCTCGGCAATTTCCCGCGCGCGGAGGAAATCGGCCGTGATGACCCGCGAGTGGCTCAGTATGCGCAGGAGGTGCCGCCGAGGATGGCCCGCGGCGGACCGGACACGCGCCTCGTGCCGAGCGGCGAACCGCTCGGCCGTCCCGCTTCGGAGCCGCAGGCGCCGGCGCGAGGTGAGGAATTGCCCGCTGTGACCGTCACCGCGCCGCCGCCAGCAGCACCGTCTCCGCGGACTGCGGCGCCCGGTTCGCAGCTTGCGCGCATGCAGGAATCGCAGGAGGAGGTCCCCCTTCCGGATAGCGGGCCTGCCACCGGTACCGTCACCGCAAGTGCCCCGGCCACCCCGCCGAATCCGGTCGGGCTGAGCGAGGCCTTTGCCGGTTTCGACCGTCCGGCGAGCGAATCCGAGCCTGCGCCGGGGGCCGTCGACATCACGGCGATCGAACCACCGCGCGAATTGCGCGAACCTCCCCCACCCGCGCACCCCAGCCGTATCTGGGTGCAGGTGGCGACCGGTCGCGACATGGCCGCATTGGCCTTCGATTGGCGCAGGATCGTGAGAAATTCGGGTGGTCTGCTCGACGAAGGGCAGGGCTTTACGGTCGATTGGGGGCAGACCAACCGGCTCGTGACCGGCCCTTTCGAAACCCGCACGGAAGCGCTCGGCATGGTAAACAAGCTTAAGGAAGCGGGTCTCGATACCTTCATGTTTACCAGCGGGGAGGGCGAGGCGGTGGCGTCCTTAAGGTGAATCCGGCTGGCGCCCTTTTGCACAGCTTGTGAACAGGCTTGTCGAGTTTTGCCCAGCGGCAAACGGGGCGGCGATTGCAGGCGCGGCCCGTCTCGCCGCATGACACGCTTCGAACGAGCGACGTACCATGCGACACAGGGAGCATTCATGAAAGCAGGCCAGCCAGACATCGATCGCGACGTCGATGCCGCACCGGTCGAGATGCTTATCCAGCTCTTCGAGGCGCGTGGCTGGCCGTGCGAATTCGTCAGCGACGAGGAGATCTCGGGCGAGATCCAGGGCAGCTGGGCCAATTACCAGGTTCGCGCGATCTGGCGTTCGGACGATCATGTTCTGCAGCTGATCTGCCTGCCCGACGTGAGGGTTCCGCAGGCCAAGCGACGGGACATTTACGAACTGCTGGCACTGGTCAACGAACAGATGTGGCTCGGTCATTTCGATATCTGGTCCAATGGCGGGGTCTTGCTCTACCGCCATGGTCTCATGCTCGGCGATGACGGACTGCTCAGTCTGGGGCAGGCGCAGGCCCTGGTAGAGGCCGCGGTCTCCGAATGCGACCGCTTCTACCCGGCGTTCCAGTTCGCGCTGTGGGGCGACAAGAGCCCCAAGGACGCGCTGGCCGCCGCATTGGTCGATGCCGCTGGCGAAGCCTGAACAGCACGCCTAACAAGCGGGCATGACTATTCATTCGATTCTTCTCTATGGCTGCGGCAACATGGGTGGGGCCATGCTGGCGGGCTGGATCGCAGGCGGCCTCGCGCCCGAGCGCTTCACGATCGTCGATCCCTTCCTGGCCGAAGCGCCCGCCGGGGTGACGCTGCTGCGCGAAGCGCCCGCGGGGCCCTTCGATGCCGTGCTGCTGGGTGTGAAACCGCAGATGCTGGGAGCGATCCTGCCGGCGCTGGAGCCGCTGTGCGGGCCTGAGACGCTGGTGCTGTCGATCCTTGCCGGGGTCGAGCTGTCGACGTTGAGCGAACGTCTGCCGCGGGCCATGGGGCGGGTGCGGATCATGCCGAACCTTGCGGCCGCGCTCGGCAAGTCGCCGATTGCGCTCGGAGCAGAGGGGCTGGGTCCGGCACTGCAGCAAGAGATCACCGCGCTGATGCAGCCGCTGGGGCAGCCGGAATGGATCGCCGAGGAGCAGTTCGACCTGGTGACCGCGCTGGCCGGTTCGGGGCCGGCCTTCGTTTATCGCTTCATCGACGCACTTGCCGCCGGCGCGACCGAACTTGGCCTCGATCCGGTTCAGGCCGAGCGACTGGCGCTGTCCATGGTCGAGGGAGCCTCTGCCCTTGCGGCGCAATCGGAGCATTCGCCGGGAGAACTGGCCCGCCGCGTGGCCAGTCCGGGCGGGGTGACCCAGGTCGGGATCGATATCCTCGATGCGGACCAGGCGCTTGCCCGCTTGATGGCAAGGACGCTCGCCGGCGCGCGCGACCGCAGCGCTGAAATGGCTGCGGAAGCGCGGAAGCGGGATTGATCGGGCGGCAACGGCGCTCGTCCGGTTTTCCTTGAAATGGCCCGGCATATTGCCGATATTCATCACATGATCGGCCCGCTCGTGAGGCCGGCATAAGGAGAAATGTACCAATGGCTAATTGGAACGACCCCCGGGGAGACCGGACTGGTTTCGGCCAGCAGGGCTTCGGCGCGTCGCCAAGCCAGTACGGCGAAGTCGCTGGCCGCGCAGGCTATGACATGGGCCTGCGCAAGCACATGCTGTCGATCTACAATTACATGGCCTCGGGCGTGCTGCTGACCGGCATCGTCGCGATGCTGACGGCCCAGAGCGGCCTGGCCTATTCGCTGGCCGGAGGTCCGCTGATGTGGATCGTCATGCTCTCGCCGCTGGCAATCGTCTTCGCCATGAGCTTCGGTGCGAACAAGTTCAGCACTTCGACGCTGCAGGCGATGTTCTGGGGCTTTGCCGTGCTCATGGGGCTGTCGCTCTCGTCCATCTTCCTAATTTATACCGGGGCGTCGATCGCAGTGACCTTCTTCGCCACGGCCGGGGCCTTCGCCGGGCTCAGCCTGTTCGGCTATACGACCAAGAAGGACCTGACCGGCATGGGCAGCTTCCTGGTCATGGGCGTGATCGGCCTGCTGATTGCAAGCCTGATCAACATGTTCCTGCAGTCGCCGGGCCTCTACTGGGCGATCAGCTTCCTCGGCGTGCTGATTTTTGCCGGGCTGACCGCCTACGACACGCAGAAGCTCAAGGAACAGTATTACTACGTCTCGGGAACCGAGTTCGCGGGCAAGGCCGTCGTGCTCGGCGCGCTGAACCTCTATCTCGATTTCATCAACATGTTCCTTTTCCTGCTGCGCTTCATGGGTTCCGCCCGCGAGTAATCGCAAGCCTGATTCGTTTCATCGTGCCCGGGGCGCACAAGCGCGTCCCGGGCATTTTCATTCCCCGTTCACTGCGATAGGTACATTGTTCCGCGGACGCGGCGGCAGGGTGCCGCCAGGCGGCCGCCGGAGAGGGCGCAAGATTATGTCGAAGGAAACGCGCAGTCCGCTGCGTATCGTTGCCATTGCAGTCACGACTGCGGGCCTCGCGGCCTGCACCAAGGCCCCGTTGCCGCCGCCCCCTCCGCCGCCCCCGCCTCCGCAGGTGGCGGCCGTGCCCTACCGGCCCCTTCCGCCCTCGGGGGCTTCCTACGTTATGACCATCCCGCAACGCGGAGCCGATGGAGCGCGCCGGACGGTCAATTACGGCCTCGATCAGAAAGAGACGGTGTGGCATTTCCGTTCGGGCTGGAACGTCGCCGCGCTCAATTGCGTCGGCCCGGAATACCAGCCGATCGTCGATGCCTATGGCGCCTTCCTCAAGAAGCACCAGCGCACGCTTGCCCAGGCCAATGCCGCGATCGACAAGGAATATCGCGATCAGGAGGGCAGCAGCCGTGCGGGGCTGCGCGCGCGCGAAGCGCATATGACACAGGTCTACAACTATTTTGCCCTCCCGCCGGCGCGTGAACGGCTGTGCGGCACGGCGCTGGCGATTGCCAAGGATGCGCTTGTTGCGCCGCCGGAAGATGCGACGACCTTCGCGGCGACACATCTGCCCGTGTTCGAGGCCGGATTCGAGGAGTTCTTCAGCGCCTATGAACGCTACCAGCTGGATTCGGCCGAATGGGACCGTAATTACGGCCGCCAGTACGGCGCGTCGCAACCCGGCTATGTCGCGGTCTATGGCGCAAGCGGGGCGGTCCCAGCCTCGAGCCTGTCGGGTACGCCGGCGTCGGTGGTCGGCGAAGTGCGTGATCCCACGAGCGGGGCGAACATCCCCGTAACGGCCACGCCGGTGGACGAATATGCGACTCCGGTGGTGCAGCCGGTGGCCAGCGGCGAATAGGCGAAAGGGAAACGAAAATTCTCCTTTCATGCCGGCGGCGCTTTCGCTAAGAGGCGCGCTCCGCGCGGGGCCTGTCCCGCGAGAGGCAACTGGAACGGGGCCGTAGCTCAGTTGGGAGAGCGCGTCGTTCGCAATGACGAGGTCAGCGGTTCGATCCCGCTCGGCTCCACCAGTACGCCACCGGAAGCGGCGAGAGGCTTCCGATTTCCGGATGGGTCCTGCCCGCTCGGAAAACAAAGACTCCCGTAATCTCCGGAAATTCTCTAACGCGCCGCCATGCATTTTCTGGATCAAGCGAAGATATTCATCCGTTCCGGTGCGGGCGGGCCCGGCGCAGTCAGCTTCCGACGCGAGAAATACATCGAGTATGGCGGCCCAGACGGCGGTGATGGCGGCTGGGGCGGAGACGTCGTGTTCGAGGCGGTGCCCGCGCTCAACACGCTGATCGATTTCCGTTATGCGCAGCATTTCAAGGCCCGCCGCGGCACGCACGGCATGGGCAAGGATCGCACCGGCGCAAGCGCGCCCGACCTGGTGATCAAGGTGCCGGTGGGCACGCAGGTCATTTCCGATGAAGATGGGGAGACCGTGCTGGCGGACCTGACCGAAGTCGGGCAGCGGATCACCCTGCTCAAGGGCGGCATGGGCGGCCGCGGCAACGCCAGTTACAAGACTTCGACCAACCGCGCCCCGCGCCAGCACCAGCCGGGGGAGCCGGGTGAGGAGATGTGGGTCTGGCTGCGGCTCAAGCTGCTGGCCGATGTCGGCCTGGTCGGCCTGCCCAATGCCGGCAAGTCGACCTTCATCAACCAGGTGTCGAACACCAAGGCGAAGGTCGGCGACTATGCCTTCACCACGCTGGTGCCCAAGCTCGGCGTTGTGCGGCACAAGGGGCGCGAGTTCGTCCTCGCGGACATTCCCGGCCTGATCGAGGGCGCCGCAGACGGCGCGGGGATTGGCGACCGTTTCCTGGGCCATATCGAGCGCTGCCGGGTGTTGATCCATCTGATCGACATATCGGTCGAGGACCCGGTCGAGGCCATGCAGATCGTCGGGCGCGAACTTGAGGCCTATGGCGGCGGCCTTGCCGACAAGCCGATGGTCTATGCGCTCAACAAGGTCGATCTTGCCGATGCCGAACTGACCGAGGCATTCATGGCCGAATTGCGCACGGCCGGCGCGACCGAGATATTCCCCGTATCCGGTGCGACCGGCCAGGGGATGGAGCAACTGCTGGACGCGGTGCTTGCCTATCTTCCTGCCGCCACTGCGACGGAGCGACCCGATGGCGAGGTGGAAGACGCCGATGACGAGGAACCATGGTCGCCGATCTGAGTGCGCTCCGCTAAGCGCTTCATTTCGTATCCAACTCCAGCTAAGCGCTCCCCGCATGTCGATCACCCATCTCCGCGAACTTGCCGCTGTCGAGGCCTGCCGCCGTCTGGTGGTGAAGGTGGGCTCTGCCCTGCTGGTTGGTCCCGACCGCCTGCCGCGGCGCGAGTGGTTGCGTTCGCTGGTTGCGGAGATTGCCGAGGCCCATGCGCGAGGGCAGGAGATTATCGTGGTCAGTTCCGGCGCGATCGCGCTTGGCGCGGGGCGGCTGGGACTGGAGAAAGGCGGGCGAGGCAGCCTTGCGGACGCCCAGGCAGCTGCGGCGGTCGGCCAGATCGCGCTCGCCGAACTGTGGTCCGAATTGCTCGGTGCGCACGGGATCGCGGCAGCGCAATTGCTGCTGACGCTCGAGGACCTGGAGGAACGTCGGCGCTATCTCAACGCTGCGGCCACGATCGGACGGCTCCTCAAGGCCGGCGCGGTACCGGTGATCAACGAGAACGACAGCGTCGCGACCGAGGAAATCCGCTTCGGCGACAACGATCGCCTGGCCGCGCGCGTGGCACAGGCCGCGGGGGCCCAGGGCGTGCTGCTGCTGTCCGACGTCGACGGACTCTATGACAGCGACCCCGTCAATCCTTCGGCACAATTGCTGCCCGAAGTCGACGGGGTGAACGCGCGCATACATGCCATGGCCAGCGGGGGATCTTCCTCGGGCATGGGATCGGGCGGGATGCGCTCCAAGTTGCAGGCAGCCGAGATCGCCGAGCGGGCGGGGATCGCGCTGGCGATCATCAACGGCACCCATGCCGGCCCGATCGGACGTGCGCTCGATGCCGGGCGCGGAACGCTGTTTCTGCCCCAGCGCAACGACGGCGCGCGCAAGGCGTGGCTCGGCGGAAGGATCCGCATGATGGGCACGCTGCATGTCGACGCCGGCTGTGCCAAGGCGCTCGCGCGTGGCGGGAGCCTGCTGGCGGCGGGAATCACCGGGATCGAAGGCAGTTTCGAGCGCGGCGACCCGGTGGCGGTGGCCGATGCCGAGGGTGAGATCGTCGCCCAGGGCCTGGCCGAATACGGTTCGGACGAATGCGAGGCGCTCAAGGGGCGGCAATCGTCGGAGCATGAGGCGATCCTCGGCTATGCGCCGCGTGCCGCCGTAATCCATCGCAACCACATGGTACTGCTGTGAAGCTGGCACTGACCGGCGCGACCGGTTTCGTGGGCCAGGCTGTTCTCGACCAGGCGGAACAGCAAGGGGTCGAGGTCAAGGCGTTGACCCGCCGCAAGCAAACACCGCGTCGCGGTGTCAGCTGGGTCCCCGGCAATCTCGATGATGTCGAGGCGCTGCAGGAACTGGTCCGCGGGAGCGAGGCGGTGATCCATGTCGCCGGATTGGTCAACGCGCCCGATCCCGCCGCCTTCGAGGCTGCCAATGTCACGGGCACGCTCAACCTGATCGAGGCCGCTGTGGCCGAGCGGGTCCCGCGTTTTGCCTTCGTCAGTTCGCTCGCCGCGCGTGAACCGGAACTGTCCGCCTATGGTGCCTCGAAGGCGCGGGCGGAGAAGCTGGTCGCGGCCAGCGGGCTCGACTGGACCATCATACGCCCGCCGGCCGTCTATGGCCCGCGCGACGCCGAAATGTTCGAACTGTTCCGGCTCGCGCGCTGGGGCGTGATTCCGATGCCGGCCGAGGGTCGCAGTTCGCTGATCCATGTCGCCGATCTCGCGCGTTTGCTGCTAGCCTTGGTGCCCGGCGGTGAGGATGTCACCCACCGGATCTTCGAGCCCGACGACGGGCGCGCGGGCGGATGGGAGCATGGAGAACTCGCCGGGGCGATCGCGGCCGCCATGGAGCGCCGCGCTTTCGTTCCGCGGCTTTCGCGCGGGGCGTTGTTGCGGATCGCCGGGGCCGACCGTTTCTTCCGCGGCACCAAGGCCAAGCTGACGCCCGACCGGGTGAACTACATGACCCATCCCGATTGGGTCTCCGGTCCCGATCGCGCAGTTCCGGTCTCGCGCTGGATGCCGCGCATTGCGACCGGCAATGGGCTGAAGGAGACTGCCGCCTGGTATCGCGAGAACCGCTGGCTCTGAACGCAAGTGGTTCGTCGATGGCGAAACTGGTTTCGTTCGTTTCTACTTTTCCAACCCGCATTCGCGCGATAGCGTGCGAAGTCAGTCAATCACGCGGAGTTCCTGCCGCGATTCCGCTATCCATCCGAAAGGGTCCTTCGATGCGCCTGCTACTTTCCACCGCCATTGCGGCAGCCCTTGCCGCATCCGTTGCACTACCTGCAGCCCCGGCTCTGGCCGCCCATCACGAGGAAAGCGTCCAGAGCGAGAGCGAGCGGCTCAATGCCTGGTTCGACGCGAAATACGAGGAGAACCTGCAGTTCTCACCGATCTCGCTGGCCTATCTCGGCCGCAAGGAGAAATACGACGAGCTCGACGACGTCTCGCTCGCCGCGCAGGACGAGCAGCTGGCCTGGTACGAGGCTACGCTGGCCGAGATGGAGAGCAGCTTCGACTACGCCCAGCTCGACCCGCAGACGCAGCTTTCGTGGGACCTGTGGAAATACGATGTCGAGCGCCGCGTGGCCGGAAAGCAATGGCGCCATCACGAATACATCTTCAACCAGATGCAGGGGATCCACACCTACATCCCCACCTTCATGATCAACATCCACCGGGTCGACAGCGCCGCGGACATGGACGCCTATATCGCGCGCATCGGCCAGATCGACGGGCTGCTCGGCGAGCTCGTGGGGCAGGCGCGGACCAATGCGGCCATGGGCGTGCGTCCGCCCTATTTCGCCTATGACACGGTCAAGAAGGAGGCCATCGGCCTCATCACCGGCGCGCCCTTCGGCGAGGGCGAGGACACCGCGCTGTGGGCCGACGGAAAGGCCAAGATCGCCGGCCTGGTCGAGAAGGGCGAGATCAGCGAGGTCGACGCCGTACAATATGAGGCGCGGCTCAGGGACGCGCTGCTCAAGGGCTACAAGCCCGGCTACGACAAGCTGATTGCCTTCATGACCGAGGACGAACCCAACGCGCCCAAGGTCGCCACCGGGGTGGGGACCTATCTGCCCGACGGCCAGGCCTATTACGCCTATCAGCTAGCCGGCTACACCACCACCGCGCTGACCGCCGAGCAGGTCCACCAGATCGGGCTCGACGAGATCGCGCGGCTGCGCGCCGAGATGGAGAAGGTCAAGCAGCAGGTCGGCTTCGAAGGTGACCTGCAGGCCTTCTTCAAGCATGTCGAGACCGATCCGGGCAATTTCTACCCCGATACCGACGCCGGGCGGCAGGCCTATATCGACGACGCCACCGCCGCGCTCGACAATATCGAGACGGTGCTTCCGCAGTATTTCGGCCTGCTGCCCAAGGCCGAGCTGGTGGTGAAGCGGGTCGAGCCCTTCCGCGAGCAGGACGGCGCCGCGCAGCACTACCAGTCGGGCACGCCCGACGGCGCGCGCCCCGGCGTCTATTATGCGCATCTCTCGGACATGACCGCCATGCCCAAGAACCAGCTGGAGGTGATCGCCTATCACGAGGGCCTGCCGGGCCATCACATGCAGATCGCGATCGCGCAGGAGCTCGAGGGTATCCCGATCTTCCGCACGCAATACGGCCTCTCGGCCTATTCGGAGGGCTGGGGCCTCTACGCCGAGGCGCTGGCGAAAGAGATGCCGGGCACCTATCAGGATCCCTATTCGGAGCTGGGAAGGCTGACCTCGGAAACCTGGCGTGCTATCCGGCTGGTGCTCGATACCGGCCTCCATTCCAAGGGTTGGACCGAACAGCAGGCGATCGAATTCTTCCAGGCCAATTCACCCGAACCGCTCGAATCGATCCGCTCGGAAGTGCGCCGCTACATCGTCTGGCCGGGTCAGGCGACCAGCTACAAGATGGGCATGCTCAAGATCCAGGAGCTGCGCGCCAAGGCCGAGGCGGCGCTGGGCGAACAGTTCGACATCCGCGAGTTCCACGATGTCATCCTCGGCGGTGGGGCACTGCCGATGCCGCTGCTGGAGAAGCAGGTCGATCACTGGATTGCGGCGAAGCACCAGCACCACTGAGGCCTGTTCGTTGATTTTGTCTCGTCGTTGACGCAAGTCAAGGCAACCACTGCTCCGCTTGGTAGCCCGTGAGGGTACGGTTCGCGCATCCGCGCGGACTCAGCCAAGCGGAGAGGTTCATGACCCAGACGAAACTGCGCGCGCTGCCCCTGCTGGGAGTGGCCCTGCTGCTCGCCGGCAGCGGCACGGCGGTGGCGCATCATTCCTTCAGCCAGGAGTTCGACCCGGCCAAGCCGATCAAGATCGTCGGGGCGGTGACCCGGTTTGACTTCGTCAATCCCCACAGCTGGATCCACGTCAAGGCGGTCAATCCGCGCAATGGCAAGCTCGAGGAATTCCACATCGAAGGCGGGGCACCTTCGGCGCTGCTGCGGCGCGGCTGGAACCGCAACTCGCTCCCGCCCGGTACCCGCATCGCGGTTGAGGGCTACGCCGCGCGCGACGACGAGCACCGCGCCAGCGCCGCCTCGCTGACCTTCCCCGACGGACGCGAGCTATCGCTCGGCAATCCGGCGACCGAAGCTGTCGCAGCGGCCCAGAAGCGCGCCCGAAACTGACCGTCCAAGGACCCCGGAGGGTGACGGCTGCCTGTCCCCGGAGCCTGCGGATTTTCTGCTTGTTAGTCCCGGTCTGCCGACCTAGCCTCGCGCTGGGGAGGACATGAAATGCCGAGAATTCCGGGAGCGATCTTGGGTGCCGCACTGGCGCTGGTACCGGGCATGGCACAGGCAGAAGCCCGCCGCGTACTCGAGCCCGCCAGCCCATGGGCGATGGAATATGCCGAGGACAGCTGCCGCCTGATCCGCGAGTTCAGCGATGCGAAGGGCACGGTGACGCTCGCGATCCAGCGCGACGCGCCGGGCACGGGGCAGGTGATCGGCGTGGTCGGCGACGATCTGCGCGTCGACCGCAAGGCCACTTCGGCCACTGTCACCTTTGCGCCCGAGGGATCGAACGGCACCAACTGGCTTTTTCAATCGCGGCTCGAGGATGGCAGTACGTCCTATCTCTTGTTGGGGACGCCCTTGCCTGCAACGCCGGGGTCCGCGCCGCGGGCGGCCGGTGCCGACGCGATACCCGTGACCTTTGCGCAGGAACGAGCAGAGCAACTCGCGGTGGGCGAGTCCACCACAGCGATCGTGCTTGGCGACGCCTTCTGGGGCGGGCTGCGGTTCGAGACCGGCACCCTCGACAAGCCGCTGGCTGCCATGCATCGCTGCGAGGACGACCTGATGGTCAGCCGGGGCATGGATCCGGCGGTGCAGCTGTCGCTGAGTCGAAGGGCGTCGGTTACGAACGAAATGGCGCTGCTTCGGGCCCTGTTCGGAGCGGTCGGCAGAAGTGTCGCCACTGTTCGCGCCAGTCTGGTCGTTTCGCCGAATGGGGCGGTCGAACAGTGCCGAATTCTCTATCCTCGCTGGTCAGAGGACGAAGAGAAGGAGATGTGCGAAACGATTGGCCGCTTCGGAAAGTACACCCCGGCACTAGACGCGAGCGGAGAGCCCGTCCGGAGCTACATTGGCCATGAATTCACAAGGATGACCCGGGCATCTTATTGATGGCACGCCCGAAACGCCCGGCGACGCGTCATACCACCGGGTCGTAATCCTCCGGCGGCTTGCGGATGCTGACGGGACTGCTGGTCGAATGGATGCCGCATTCGGTCTTGTCCCAGCCGGCCCAGCGGCCCGAACGCGGGTCCTCGCCCGGCTTGACCTTGCTGGTGCAGGGGGAGCAGCCGATCGAGGGAAAACCTTCGGCCACCAGCGGGTGACGCGGGAGGTCGTGCTCGGCGAAATAGGCTTCGATGTCCTCGGCAGTCCAGTCGATCAGCGGGTTGACCTTGAGGCGCCCCTGGGCATCCGAGGCGTCGATTTCGAAGCGCGGTAATTGCTGGCGCGTGCTGGCCTGGAAGGCCTTGCGGCCGGTGATCGAGGCATCGTAGTTCACCAGCGCCCTGGCCAACGGCCTGACCTTGCGGATCTCGCAGCAGCCGTCGGGGTCCCACGACCAGCGCAAGCCGTTGTCGTCCCTGGCGCCAACTTCCTCCGCATCGGGCGTGACGATCACGAGATTGGTCAGCCCGAGCCGGGCAACCAGTTCGTCGCGATAGGCGATCGTTTCGGGAAAGTGCTTTTCGGTGTCGAGGAAGATCACCGGCAGGGCGGGATCGACCTGTGCGACCAGGTGCAGGAGAACTGCACTTTCCGCTCCGAAGCTCGATACTACCGCGATTTCGCCCGCCAGGCCGTCCTTCAGGACGCTGGTGAGCATCTCCAGCGTGTCCTGCCCGCGGAACATGCGGTTCAGCCGGATGGCGTCGGCCTCGTCGAAGCGGGCGGCGGTATCGATACGGTCACGCATGCGGCTCTCGACTTCAGCCATGGCGGAAGTGCCAGATCGGCGCGCGCTCGTCGGCAGCCGCCTGGTAGACATGCGGCCAGCGGGTCAGCGCCGCTTCGGCGTCTGCCTGGTCGAAGGGCTTCTGCGGGGTGAAGCTGTCGAAACCGCAGCGGCACATGTGCGAAAGCTGGTCGACCAGCACGTCGCCCACCGCGCGCAATTCACCCAGATAGCCGGCTTCGCGCAGGATCCGGGCAGAGGAATAGCCGCGCCCGTCGGTAAAGGCGGGAAAGCTCACTTCGACCAGCCGCAGCTGCTCGAGGAACGGGATCAATGCGCGGGCATCGTCGCCCGGTTCGACCCGAACGGCCGAGGCGTTGGTCTGGTCGAGGAAAGCGTCGACCGTGACAGCGGGATCGGCCACGGGTTCGTCGTCGCGCAGGCGTAGGTGATCAAGCATAGATCGCCTCCTTGAATGCATCCATGCCGATGCGGCGGTAGGTATCGAGGAAGCGCTCGCCGTCCTCGCGCTGGGCGAGATAGACGTCGGTTGCCTTCTCGATCGCGTCGACGATCCCGTCTTCGGAGAAGCCGGGGCCGGTGATCTTGCCGAGCGAGGTGTCGTCGCCCTCGCAGCCGCCGAGCAGCAGCTGGTAGTTCTCGATCCCCTTCTTGTCGACGCCGAGGATGCCGATGTGGCCGGCATGGTGATGGCCGCAGGCGTTGATGCAGCCGCTGATCTTGAGCTTGAGCTCGCCCAGTTCGGCGGTCCGGCCCCTGGCCGCGAATCGCTGAGAGATCTTCTGCGCGACCGGGATCGAGCGGGCGTTTGCCAGGCTGCAATAATCGAGCCCGGGGCAGGCAATGATGTCCTCGATCGTATCGAGGTTGGAGGCCGCAAGATCGGCGTCGACCAGCTTCTGCCACAGGCCATGGAGATCGGCCTTCTTTACATGCGGCAGGACGATGTTCTGCGCATGCGTAACGCGCAATTCGTCGAAGCTGTAGGCCTTCGCCAGATCGGCCATGACGTGGATCTGCTGCGCCGAGGCATCGCCCGGGATCCCGCCGACCGGCTTGAGGCTGATCGTGGCAGTGATGTAGCCGGCCTGCTTGTGCTGGTGAGTGTTGTTCGCGACCCACAGCCGGAAGTCGGGATCGGACAGGTCGAGTTCGTCCGGCGCGGACGGGTCGAAGGCCGGATCGGCGAAGAAGGCCTTGATCCGTTCGAGTTCGGCCAGCGGCGGCTCGATATTCAGGGTCTGCAGATGAGCGAATTCCTCGTCCACCTGGCGGGCGTATTCGTCCTTGCCCAGTTCGTGGACGAGGATCTTGATCCGCGCCTTGTACTTGTTGTCTCGCCTTCCGTAGCGGTTGTAGACGCGCAGGCAGGCTTCCGAATAGGTGATCAGCTGGTCAAGCGGGACGAACTCCCGGATTAGCGGGGCAATCATCGGGGTCCGGCCCATGCCGCCGCCGACATAGAAGGCCGCGCCGATCTCGCCGGCGTCGTTCCGGACGATCCGGATGCCAATGTCGTGCAGCTTCATCGCCGCGCGGTCGGTCTCGCTGGCGATCACCGCAATCTTGAACTTGCGCGGCAGGGCGAGGAATTCCGGGTGGAAGCTCGACCACTGGCGCAGCAGTTCGGCATAGGGGCGCGGGTCGACCAGTTCGTCGGCGGCCGCGCCGGCGAACTGGTCGGACGAGATGTTGCGGATGCAGTTCCCGCTGGTCTGGATCGCATGCATCTCGACCTTCGCGAGATCGGCGAGGATGTCGGGCGCGTCTTCCAGCTTGATCCAGTTGTACTGGATGTTCTGGCGGGTGGTGAAATGGCCGTAGCCGCGGTCATACTTGTCCGCGATATCGGCCAGGACGTGCATCTGCGCCGAATTGAGCGTGCCATAGGGCACCGCCACGCGCAGCATATAGGCGTGCAGCTGGAGGTAGAGCCCGTTCTGGAGCCGCAGTGGCTTGAACTGGTCCTCGGTGATCTTGCCTTCGAGGCGGCGGCGGGTCTGGTCGCGGAATTCGGCGACGCGGGCATCGACCATCGCCTGGTCGTAAGTGTCGTATTTGTACATCAGATCACCCAGTTGCCGGCTTCGGGATCGGCGGGTTTGAGCGTGAGGTCCGGGCGCACGGTCGGGCCGAGCGCGCGGATGCGGTCCTTGATATGGGCGGGGCGCACGCCGCGCGCGCCGTCCTTCTCGGCCTCGATCGCATAGGAAGCGTTGACCCGCCGGGCGGCCTCCTCGCGGGCGAGGATGGCGTCGGCCTGTTCGCCGACATCGGCGGAATCCTCGATATGGATCGACCAGTCGTAGCCGGTCCACCAAACGACCGCGCCGGTCTTCAGGTCGTTGCCGGTCAGGATTTTCATTGCTGCGCCTCCAGCGCTGTTCGGACCAGCGCGGCATCGCCGCGTGCGGTCACGTCTCCGATGATGATGAGGGCCGGGCTCTTGACCCGTTCCCTTGCGACAAGTCCAGGCAGGCCGGCCAGCAGCCCGCGCAGCACCCGCATTTCCGGGCGCGCGGCATTTTCGACCACGGCCACGGGGACGTCCGGCGCAAGGCCGTCCGCCATGAGCTTCTCGGCGATCAGCGGGGCCGTCGATACGCCCATGTAGATCACCAGCGTCCGGCCCTTGCCGGCAAGGCCCGCCCAGTCCTGTTCGGTCAGCCCCTTGCACTGGCCGGCGACGAAGCTGACGATGCTGGCGTTGTCGCGGTGGGTCAGGGCGATGCCCGCGGCAGCCGCCGCGCCCATGGCGGCGGAAATGCCGGGAACGACCTCCACCGGCACACCTTCGGCCTGGCAGGCTTCCATTTCCTCGCCACCCCGTCCGAAGACGAAGGGGTCGCCGCCCTTGAGGCGGACCACATCGTTGCCGGTCAGCGCCTCGCGCACGAGGAGGGCGTTGATCCCTTCCTGCGGCAGCGTGTGGCGCGCGCGGCTCTTGGCGACCGAAATCAGCCGGGCGTCGGCATGAGCCATGGCGAGAATGCCGGGATGGACCAGCCCGTCATGCACGATCAGCCGCGCGCCGGCGATCAGCCGCGCCGCGCGCAGCGTCAGCAGGTCCGGTTCGCCCGGGCCTGCGCCGACGAGATAGACGGTTCCTGTTGTGGGCCGCTTTTCCATGGCGCCGAAATGGACCTGCGGTCTCGCGGGCGCCAGCGAGAATGGTTTTGTCTGCGCCTAGGTGAACTTTAGCCGGCCGCTCAGGCGCCGTTGTCGGCCCTTTGCCCGATAGCGGCCAGCAGCTGTTCGAACTGCTCGTTCGACCGCAGGTTGAGGTCGCGCTGCGGGAAGGGAATCTCGATTCCGTGCTCCTTGAACAGCTTCCACACCCGCTTGAGCACATCGGAACGGATATTGCTCAGCCCCTCCTCGGGATCGTCGATCCAGAAACGGATCTGGAAATCCACCGAGCTATCGCCGAAGCCCATGAGCAGGATGCGCGGCGCAGGCGTGTCGAGTACGCGCGGCGTGTCCGTGGCCGCCTGCATCAGCAATTCCTCGACCAGTTCGAGATCGCAGCCATAGGAAACCCCGACGGGGGCCTTCACCCGTACATCGCGCGAGGAATAGGACCAGTTGACCACCTGGTTGACCATCAGGTTCTCGTTCGGGATGAGGTATTCGGTCCGGTCGCGGGTGACGACCGAAATGGCGCGGATGCCGATCTTGCGGATCTGCCCGAAACCCTCGTTGCCGGCGGCATCGGTGACCGAGATCACATCGCCCGGTTTGATCGAACGGTCCATCAGCAGGATGATCCCGGCAATCAGATTGCCGAAGGTCTTTTGCAGGCCAAAGCCGATGGCGAGGCCGAAAGCGCCCGAGAAGACCGCGAGGGCGGTGAGATCGATGCCGAGCAGGTCGATACCGATCAGCACCGCCAGCGACCAGACGGCCACGGTCAGCAGCTTCTCGGCCAGCAGTTTCTGGGTGTCGTCGAGCGCGGTGGCCCTGCCGAGCAGCGAGTGCGCCAGCCTGCTCAGCAACCGGGCGCCCACGAAGACGCCGACGATGACCAACATCACCACCGCCGCGCTCCACAGGGAAACATAGGAATTTCCCAGTTCGACGCCATAGGAATCGAGCGTCTCGATCACCCCGCCGATCGTCTCGTTCTTCCCGGCGACGGCCTCCTTGAAGCCTTCGGCCGCCTTGACCGCCTCGGTCGGCTCAGGCGCGGGCTGGGTGGTTTCGGCCGGGGCGCCCGCGGTTGCGGCGCCGCTTTCGGCCGCAACGGGCGTCGCTGCGTCCGCAGGCTGGGTTGTTGCATTCGTCACATCTTCGGCAGTGGCAGTGGTTGCTGTGGTCATGCCCCCTCCATAGCTGAAAATGCCCGATCGAGGTCCCCTGTCAGATCGTCCGGGTCTTCCAGGCCGATGGAAAGCCGCACGCCCAGCCGGTCGGACGGGCCAAGGCCGGCCGGAGGCCAGGCCATGACGCTGCGCATGGGGGTGGGGTTGAAGGGGATCGCCAGGCTTTCGAAACCGCCCCAGCTGAAGCCGATCCCGAACAGCGTCAGCGCGTCGATGAAGCGGGATCGGGCCGCTTCGTCAGCACCTCTGAGGATAAAGCTGAAGAGCCCGCAGCCGCTGCGGAAGTCCCGTTGCCATAAATCGTGACCCGGGCTTTCGGGCAGCAGCGGGCAGAGCACGCGGGCAACTTCGGGGCGTTTGCTCAGCCAGGCGGCGATGTGCAGCGCGCTGGCGGTCGATTGCCGTAGCCGGACATCGAGCGTGCGCAGCCCGCGCAGGGCGAGCGCGGTATCGTCGGGCGAGATTACATTGCCCATCAGTTGCGCAGACCGGCGCAGGCGCGGATAGAGGCGGGCCGTGGCGCTGGCGCTGCCCATCATCAGGTCCGAATGGCCGCCGACATGCTTGGTAAGCGACATGACCGAGATGTCGCAGCCATGCGCGAGCGCGGCAAAGCCGGTCGAACAGGCCCAGGTATTGTCGAGCACGCTGACCGCGCCCCTGTCCCGGGCGATTCCGGCCAGCAGCGGGACGTCGCAGACCTCCATGGTCAGGCTGCCCGGGCTTTCGAGCATGACCGCGCGTGTCTTGTCGCAGAAGGCGGCGGCATAGGCGTCGGGATCGAGCGGATCGAAGAAGCGCGTCTCGACTCCGAAGCTCTTGAGAAGGGATAATGCGATATTGCGGGTCGGCTCATAGGCGTTGTCCGTCACCAGCAGCACGTCGCCCGGGCGCAGGATCGCGAGCAGGACATTGGCGATGGCGGAGACGCCGCTGGGATAGAGCAGCGTTCCGGCTGCGCCTTCCTCCATTCCGGTCAGGGCGTCGGCCAGAGCCCATTGGGTCGGCGCACCGCGGCGACCGTAATAGAAATGCCCGTCCTCGTTCGGGCGGCCGGCGGATAGATCGGCGCTGTCGGCGTAAAGGTGGGTGCTGGCGCGCCAGACCGGCGGATTGACCGCTGCCCCGGTCCATTCCTTCCGCCGGCCCGCCTCGACCAGCCGGGTTGCCTGCTTGTGGGAAATCGGGTCCTTGGCCAAATGCGATCCGTCCTGCGTCGATTGTCTTGGTCGCACTGTAGGCAATTGGCCGGTCCGGGCAAGGTCAAGCCTAGGGCTGCGGGGCAGGTTCTCGCTTCTTGCGGCCCGGTCCCGTCGCCTTGGGCGTTTCCGGATCGATCGCCCATTCGCTCCAGCTGCCGTCGTAGAGCGCGACGTCGTCATCCTTGCCAAGCAGGTGGAGGGCAAAGGCGATGCAGGCGGCGGTCACGCCGCCGCCGCAGGTGGTGGTGACCGGCTGGGACAGGTCGATACCCGCTTCGTTGAAGATGGCGGCGAGGTCCGCCTTGGACTTGAACGTGCCGTCGCGATCGTAGAGTTCGTAGAAGGGCAGGTTGCAGGAACCAGGAATGTGCCCGCTCGGCACGCCGGGCCGGAAATCGGGCACTTCGCCGGAGAAACGACCGGCGTCACGCGCGTCGACCACCTGGTCCTTCCCACTTGTGACATTGGCGATCATCTCGGCCTTGGAACGGACCTTTCCGTCCTGTTGCCAGGCGGTGAAATGGCGCTCGCGATAATCCTTGCAATCGCATTCGAGCGGTCGGCCCTCGGCGCGCCACTTGCCAAGGCCGCCGTCGAGGATCGCGACATGCTGCGCGCCGTAGAGCGTGAACATGAACCAGGCACGGGCGGAGGTCTTCACGTCCGAATCGTCATAGAGCACGATCCTGCTGCCATCGCCGATACCCAATTTCTGCATGCGGCTGGCGAACATTTCCGGCTTGGGCAGCGCTGCGGGAACCGGGCTCGCGGGATCGACCAGGCTCGACAGGTCCATGAACACGGCCCCCGGTATATGGGCTTCCTCGAATTCCGCGCGGGCATCGCGGCCCGCCATCGGCAAATGGCTGGATGCATCGACGACCCTCAGGTCGCCGGCGGCCAATTCGCCCGCGAGCCATTCGGTCGAAACCAGGCTTTCCATGGTGCGCTCCTCTTCGCTCCAAGGCGGGGAAGGTTAATATTGCACCTGCGAAAGTCGAGTCCGATTTACAGGGGCCGGAACGCGAAACTTCTCAGGCGAAGCTTCGCTGCAACAGTGGGCGGTGCGTCATCAGGCCGCGGTCCAGCCTTATGGGCAGCAGCGGGCCGCCCGATTCGCGCGGCGGCAGGCCGATCAGCAGCGTTCGGAATTCCTCGCTCCCGCTATGCGCGATTCTCAGCCGCAAGAGCGGTACGAACAGCACTGTTCGCCCGCTGCGAATGGGGCGAAGTTCCTCACGCGGAAGCACGACGGTTCCGTGCAGCACGGCGGCCTCGCCCGGTGCGAGCCCGGGCAAGCGGTGCAGCACGGGCATTTCGGCATCGGCCTGCGCCAATTGGCGCTCGCGCGGGAGCTCGGCATGGGCGGACACGAGATCGCCCTGGACAATGATGTCTGCCAGTTCGCCCATTCCCCTGTTCTCAAGCCGGATCGCATAGCTGAGCGAGGCGTTCATCAGCGTGACCGCTATCTGCTGCGGATCGAGTTCGGCGAAAAGCCGGTGTCCGAATGCCGGGGCGGGCGGCGAAGGGCTCGTCTCGTCTTGGGCGTCGGATCGGGCAGTGGAGGGCGGGGAGGGATCCGGAGGGATAAACTCCTTGCCCGTTCCCGCGCGCGACTGGCGCCGCCGCAAGGCTAGCAACCCGGCCACCAGGGCAAGCAGGCCGGCGGCTCCGGCTGCCCAGGCCCACCAGGGAAGCGATGCGCTTGGACTACCTGAGGATGTGTCGCCGGCTTCCGCAGCCGGAAGCGGCGGGTTCGGGGAGGGTGAGCTGGATGCCTCCCCGGCTGCCGGGGACGGTTCGGGAGCCGGCAATTCCGCGGATGCGGCTCCGGCGGGCCGCGCCGCCGAAGGGGGCGGCTCCGCTGCGCCCCCGGTTGTCGGCGTCGGCTGTGCGGCCGTGCTCGGTGCGGGCGATGCGGCAGACAACGGCTGGACGACGGGTGTCCCCTCTGCTTGCGGATCCGGCGTGGCGGTCGCGGCAGGCGTGGGCGTCGCAGTCGGTGAGGGGGGAGGAGTCGGGGTTGGACTTGGCGTTGCGACGCGCGGTGGCGGTGCGTCCTCGACCACCGGGCCTTGCACGTCGGGAGTCTCGCTGGCGGAAGGCGGAAGGCGGAAATCCGAGACCTGCGCCGAGGCTGCGAAGGCGCAAAGGCCGAACGCCGAAGCGCCCGCCAGCCGCAGTTTCCAATGCGTGATCCTGCCCTTGCTCACATCCACCTTCCGGCTCAGACGAAGGAGGCGCTGAATAGCGGCTGAACCCCGCCGGGCAAAGCGCCGCCTTGTGCATCGGCGCGGTTCGTTGCATGGGAATCGCCATGAGCGATACGCCCCAGCCGCTGCATCTCGGCCAGTCCAGCACGCTGCCCGCTTCCCCCGAAGAGGCGGTGCTCGACTATGTTCCCAATCCGCGCAAGGACGCGCTCTACCTGGTCCGCTTCGCCGCGCCTGAGTTCACCTCGCTCTGCCCGGTTACCGGCCAGCCGGACTTCGCGCATCTCGTGATCGATTACGCGCCGCGCGCGACAATCGTCGAATCCAAGAGCCTCAAGCTGTTCCTCGGCAGCTTCCGCAACCACAACGGCTTCCACGAGGACGTGACCGTCGGCATTGGCCAGCGCCTGTTCGACGAGATGCAGCCGGCCTGGCTGCGGATCGGCGGCTACTGGTACCCGCGCGGCGGGATTCCGATCGACGTCTTCTGGCAGAGCGGCCCGGCGCCCGAGGGCCTGTGGGTCCCGGACCAGGGTGTCGCCGGCTATCGGGGGCGCGGCTAGTCGACGAAGATCAGCGCCGGCGTCTCCAGCCGTCGCTTGAGCGCCTGGACGAAGGCCGCCGCATCGTAGCCGTCGACCACCCTGTGGTCGCAGCTGATCGAGAGGTTCATCAGCTGCCGGGGAACGAACTGCCCGTCCTGCCAGACGGGCCGCGTGGCGATCTTGTTCGGCCCGATGATGCAGACTTCGGGCCGGTTGAGGATCGGGGTCGCGGCAATCCCGCCGAGCTTGCCGAGCGAGGTGATCGTCATGGTCGAACCGCGCAGATTGTCGCGGTGGATCGTGCCCTTGCGGGCCTCCTCGGCGCGTGAGGCAATGATCTCGGCCAGTTCGCGCAGGCCCAGGCGATCGGCATCCTGCACCACCGGTACCATCAGCCCGGCATCGGTCTGTGCCGCGATCCCCATGTGCACTGCGCCGAAGCGGCGGACCACGCCCTTGTCGTCGTAGTGATGGGCGTTGAGCTGCGGGAATTCGGGCAGGGTCCGGCAGATCGCCTTGATCAGCAGCGGCAGCAGGGTCAGCTTCGGGCCATGCCCTTCGGCGTTGAGTTCGCCGCGTAGGCGCTCGAACTCGGTCATGTCGATTTCCTCGACATAGGTGAAATGCGGGATGTGGCGCTTGGCTTCCTCCATCCGCTGCGCGATCACCCGGCGCATGCCGGTGACGGGGATTTCCTCGTCCTTCAGCTGGCGCGGCGCTTCGACCCTTTCCGCCTCCTTCGCGGCGATCAGGAAGGCATCGAGATCGGCATTCTTGACCCGCTCGCCTGCATGCGGGACCGAGGCAAGGTCGACCCCCAGGTCGAGCGCGCGCCGCCGCACCAGCGGGGAAGCGAGCACCTGGCCGGATGGTTGCGGCGGCGGTGGCGAGGGAGGAGGCGCCACCGCCGCCGGGGCCGGCTCGGGTCGGGGAGCGGGCCGCGCAGGGGCCGGTGCAGGCGTTTCGACCTGCGCCGCCGTCCCGGCGTCCTCATCCTCCCCGGCCTGCGCCGGGCCATCGGTTTCGAAGACCATCAGCGGGGAGCCGACGCGGATCGTGTCGCCGATCGCGCCCCCGCGCTCGAGCACCTTGCCGGCGACCGGGGCCTCGAGTTCGACGGTCGCCTTGTCGGTCATCACCGCGGCGATCTGCTGGTCTTCCCTGACCATGTCGCCGACCTCGACCAGCCATTCGACCAGTTCAGCCTCGGCGATCCCTTCGCCGATGTCGGGCAGCTTGAAGGTGAACCGGCTCATGCCTCGGCCTCCGCCACCCGGTCGAGCGCTTCGCCGACGCGGATCGGTCCCGGGAAATAGGACCATTCGAGGCTGTGCGGATAGGGTGTGTCGAAGCCGGTCACCCGTTCGATCGGGGCTTCGAGGTGGTAGAAGCAGCGCTCCTGCACCAGCGCCGCAAGCTCGGCGCCGAATCCCGAGGTGCGGGTGGCCTCGTGGACGATGACGCAGCGGCCGGTCTTCCTGACCGAAGCCTCGATCGTTTCGATATCGAGCGGGACCAGTGTCCTGAGGTCGATCAGTTCCGCATCGAGCCGGTGTTCCGCGATCACCTGTTCCGCGACATGGACCATGGTGCCATAGGCGAGCACGGTCATGTCGCGGCCTTCGCGGACCACCCGGGCCTGGCCCAGTTCGACCCGGAAATAGCCCTCCTCGACCTCGCCGTCGGGATGATCGGCCCAACTCCTTGCCGGACGGTCGTAATAGCCGTCGAAGGGGCCGTTGTAGCAGCGCTTGGGCTCGAAGAAGATCACCGGGTCGTTGTCCTCGATCGCCGCGATCAGCAGTCCCTTGGCGTCGCGCGGGGTGCTGGGGACCACGGTCTTGATCCCGGTCATATGGGTGAACAGCGCCTCGGGGCTCTGGCTGTGGGTCTGGCCGCCGAAGATTCCGCCGCCGAAGGGAATGCGGATCGCCAGCGGGCAGGTGAACTGGCCATTCGAACGGTGCCGCAGCCGCGCCGCCTCGCTGACGATCTGGTCCAGCCCGGGATAGACGTAGTCGGCGAACTGGATCTCGGGTACCGGCCGGAGGCCATAGGCGGCCATGCCGATCGCCGCGCCGATGATCCCGCATTCGGTGATCGGTGTGTCGAAGCAGCGGGTCTTGCCGAATTTTTCCTGCAGCCCGGCGGTGACGCGGAAGACCCCGCCGAAATAGCCGACGTCCTCGCCCAGCACGACCACGTCGGGATCGCGCTCCATCATCACCTCCATGGCGGAATTGAGTGCCTGGACCATGGTCATGCGCCTCGTGCTCATGCCTGCTCTCCTTCCGGCCATTTGATCTGCCGCTCGCGCACCGCCTGGTCGCGTTGTTCCCGGAGGTGCCAGGGCATATGTTCGTAGACGTCCTGGAACATGGTCTCGTCGGGGTGATGGAGACCGTGGCCGAGAATGCCGTGCTGCTCCGCTTCCTTCTGCGCCGCGAGCACTTCCTCGGCGACCTCGCGGTCCATTGTCTCCTGCCGCGCCATGTCCCAGATCCCGCGCCGGATGCAGTGGCGCTTGAGACGGCTGATCGGATCGCCCAGCGGCCATTCGCTGCGCTCCTGCGCGCTACGGTAGGAGGAGGGATCGTCCGAGGTCGAATGGGCGTCGGCGCGATAGGTGAACAGTTCGATCAGGCTCGGACCAAGATTGGCGCGGGCGCGGTTGGCGGCCCAGCGGGTTGCTGCATAGACCGCCAGCGCGTCGTTGCCGTCGACCCGCAGTGCCGGGATGCCGTAGCCGATTCCGCGCGCTGCGAAGGTGGTCCGTTCGGAGCCGGCAAAGCCGGAATGGCTGCTGATCGCGTATTGGTTGTTCACCACGTTGAAGATGCAGGGGGCATTGTAGACCGCACCGAAGGTCAGCGCGTTGTGGAAGTCGCCCTCGCTGGTCGAGCCTTCGCCGCACCATACGGCCGCGATCCGGTCGTCGCCCTTGCTGGCGCTGGCCATCGCCCAGCCCACGGCGTTGGGATATTGCGTGGTCAGATTGCCCGAAATCGAGAAAAAGCCGTAGTCCCTGGCCGAATAGAGGATCGGCAGTTGCCGCCCCTTGAGCGGGTCCCTGGCGTTGGAGAAGATCTGGTTGACCAGGTTCACGATCGGGTAGTCGCGGGCGAACAGGATGCCCGGCTGGCGGTAGGAGGGAAAGCACATGTCCTCGCGGTCGAGCGCGAAGGTCTGCGCCACCGCCACCGCCTCCTCGCCGGTCGACTTGACGTAGAAATTGGTCTTCCCCTGCCGCTGGACGCGGTGCATGCGCTCGTCAAAGGCGCGCAGCAGCGCCATCTTGCGCAGCATGGCGAGCAGGGTTTCGGGATCGAGGGCGGGGTCCCAGCTGCCGACCGCATTGTCCTCGAAATCGAGCACGCGGATCAGGCCGTAGGCGAGCCCGTGGATATCCATCGGATCGACCGCCTCGTCGGGCCGGGCGATCGCGTCCGGCTCGGGGATCTCGAAGAAGGAATAGTCGACCTCGTCGCCCGGCCGGAAAGGCGGCTCGGGAATGTGGAGCGACAGCTGGGGCCGGTTCGGCCTGCGGGACATATCAGTCATGGTCCGTCTCTTGCGGGGCTTGTCCGAGCAGGCGGAGCGCCTGCTGCAGATGGGGGCGGTCGATCATCTTTCCGTCGAGCTGGATCGCGCCGGCGCGCGGCATCGACTCGAAGGCGGTGACGATGGCGCGGGCGTGATCCAGCTCGGCCCGGCTTGGAGCGAAGGCCGCGTTGATCACCGGGATCTGGGCGGGGGG
>Ga0207828_100075_pt1 | contig 140521 bp, 124 predicted proteins | sample TtaePargueraPR_11_FD_187276 | JGI IMG/M metagenome (GOLD analysis project Ga0207828, IMG submission 187276) | Aerobic enrichment media microbial communities from Bioluminiscent Bay, La Parguera, Puerto Rico - Tt and P2 (3) (SPAdes) | ecosystem: Environmental > Aquatic > Marine > Unclassified ... | reverse complement strand
CCGATCTACAGCAATGAGAATTGGGACTACGGCACCAATCTCAGCTACATGGAACGGCTTGTTTCTTACTGGCGGGACGATTTCGACTGGCGCAAACAGGAAGCCTGGCTCAACAGCTTCAAGCATTACCGCGCCACGATCACGGATGATGACGATACGGATCACGAGATTCATTTCGTTTATGAGCGCGGCAGCGGACCTTCGCCCATTCCGCTCATCATGACCCATGGCTGGCCTTCCAGCTTCCGCGAATTTTTGGATGTGGTGGACCGGCTGGCGCATCCGGAAAAATACGGTGCGGACGGGCCGGCTTTCGATGTGATCGTGCCCTCGCTTATCGGCTACGGGTTTTCCTCGAAACCGCGCAAGCCCCTTGGGCCAGGCGCGATTGCCGATCTCTGGCACAAGCTCATGACGGATGTGCTGGGCTATGACACCTATGCAGCCGAAGCGGGCGACTGGGGCAGTTTCGTTACCTCGCGTCTTGCGCTTCAGCATGCAGATGCGGTGCGCGCCATTCACCTGACCATGCTGCCGCTGCGCCCTTATGTGAAGGACAAGCCTGTCACCAAGGAAGAAGGCGACTGGATCAAGGAAATGCAGGCCTGGTGGCGGCAGGAAGAAGGCTACCGGACCATCCAGTCCACCAAACCCATGGCGCTGGCCTTCGGCCTCCATGACTCGCCCGCCGGGCTTGCCGGGTGGCTGGCGGACAAGTATTACCGCCTGGGCGACACGAAGAAGCACCATCCCTTTGAGGGGATGGAAGAGCGCTTCCCGATGGATACGATCCTCACCCAGTTCTCGATCTACTGGTTCACGGGCACGATCAATTCCGCCAATACGCTTTACAAGTCCGGCCCGGCGGAAGGCACCGCCACGCTGAAACAGGGCGAGCGCATTACCGTGCCCACTGCTTACAGCGAGTATCCCATCGACACGCTGCCGCTCACCCCGGTGAGCTGGGCGGAACGCGGCTACAACATTCAGCGTTTCAAGGAGATGCCCCGCGGCGGGCACTTCGCGGCTATGGAAGAGCCGGAACTTTTCGCCGATGATGTGCGGGATGCGTTCCGTGAACTTTTAGGATGACCAGATGACGCTCGATCAGGCGCTTTCGCTTGGGCTGCTGGCCCTCGCGCTCGTTCTTTTTGCGTGGGGCCGTTTCCGCCATGATGTGGTGGCCCTGATCGTGCTTCTGGGGGTCGGCATTTCCGGTCTGGTGCCGCCGGACCAGCTTGTCAGCGGCTTCGGGCACCCCGCCGTCATTACGGTGGCGGCCGTGCTCGTGGTCAGCCGGGCCATGAAAAGCGCCGGTGTGATCGACGTGCTGGCGCGTTATATCGAACCCTTCACCAAGACGGCTTTTCTGCAGATGACGGTGCTGACGGGCGTATGCGCCGTCGCCTCGGCTTTCATGAACAATGTGGGGGCGCTGGCGGTTCTGCTGCCCGTTGCGCTTGCAAGCGCGGAGGAACGCGGGCGCCCGCCTGCGCTCTTGCTCATGCCGCTGGCTTTCGGCTCGATTCTGGGCGGGATGATGACGCTGATCGGCACGCCGCCGAACATCATCATTTCCACCATCCGCGCACAGACGCTGGGCGAGCCATACGGCATGTTTGACTTTGCCTATGTGGGTGTGCCCGTTGCCGTGGCAGGTCTGCTTTTCATCTCCCTGATCGGCTGGCGCCTCATTCCGAAAGAACGCAAGGGCGGCATTTCGCCGGATCAGCTTTTTCAGATCAGCGACTACATCGTCGAGGCGCGGGTGCGCGAGAAAAGCAAACTCATCGGCAAGCGCATGGCGCATGTGGCGCAAATCACCGGCGAGGCGGTCGTCATTACCGGCAAGGTGAATGCGGATGGGCAAATCGAAACGCCGGAGCCGTGGCGGCCCCTTGCCCATAACGATATTCTCATTCTCAAGGCGGACCCGAAAGATCTCGAGCCTCTGATCGACGAGCTGGGTGTGGAGGTGGTAACCGACCGCTCCAAGAAAGAAGACGAGGAGAGCAGCGAGGAAAATGAAAAAGACCGCGGCAAGGAGCTGCGCTTTACCGAGGCGATGGTGACGCCCGACTCACCGCTGCTTGGCCGGGGCGCCGCGACACTCGAATTGCGGTCCGGCTACCAGCTTGCGTTGATGGCGATTGCGCGGATGGGTGAGCAGATCCGCCGCCGCCTTCACAATGTGCGCTTTCAGCCGGGTGACGTTTTGCTGTTGCAACAGCGGGGCGAGGATCAGAGCGAGCTGATTGCCGATCTTGGTCTGTTGCCGCTTCCCGAACGGGGCCTCAATCTGGGTCAGCAGCGCAAGGCGCTTCTGGCCGTGGCAATTTTCGCCGGGGCCATTGCCCTTTCCATGTTTGGCATCCTGCCGATCGCCGTCGCCTTTATCGCTGCCATCGTTTGCTATCTTGCTACCGGCATCCTGAAACTGCGCGAGCTTTACAGCCATATCGACTGGCCGGTGATCGTGCTTCTCGGCGGCATGATTCCGCTCGGCACGGCGCTTGAAATTTCGGGCACCACGACTCTGCTCGCCGGTTCCCTGCTTGGCCTGACGAGCGAACTACCCATCTGGGCATTGCTTGCGCTTGTGATGATCGTGACGATGTTTCTTTCCGACATCATCAACAACGCCGCGACCGCGCTCATCATGGCGCCTCTGGCAATTGCCATTGCCGCCGGGCTCGATGTGAACCCGGACCCGTTTTTGATGAGTGTTGCCATCGGGGCGAGCTGCGCGTTCCTGACGCCCATCGGCCACCAGTCGAACACGCTCGTCATGGCGCCAGGCGGCTACCGCTTTTCCGATTATTGGCGGATGGGTCTGCCGCTCGAGGCACTGATTGTGCTGATTGCCGTGCCGTTGTTGATGGTGGCCTGGCCGCTTTAAGACCTGCGCCGCTTCAGGAGAGACCGAGGCGGCCCATGGCCATGAACTTGTCGCGGCGCTGGCGGCGGAGCGCGTCCGGGCCGAGGCCCTCAAGACCGCGCAGTTCTTCCTCGATGGCATCGCCCGTCTCGCGGATCATCTGTGCCCGCTCGCGGTGTGCGCCGCCGACAGGTTCGGGCAGGATGCGGTCGATGATGCCCAGCTCCTCGAGGCTCTGCGCCGTCACCTTCATGGCGGTCGCCGCGTCCTTCGCCTTGTCGGAGGAACGCCAAAGGATGGAACTGCACCCTTCCGGCGAGATCACCGCATAGATGGAATGCTCGAGCATGAGCACCCGGTTGCCTGCCGCAATGGCGATGGCGCCGCCCGACATGCCCTCGCCGATCACCACGGCGATCATGGGCACGGAAAGACCGAGGCAGCGATCCATGGAGCGGGCAATGGCTTCGGCCACGCCGCGCTCTTCCGAGCCGATGCCGGGATAGGCGCCGGAGGTGTCCACCAGCGTGATGACGGGCATGGAGAAGCGCTCGGCCATGTCGAGCAGGCGGATGCCCTTACGGTAGCCCTCAGGCCGGGCCATGCCGAAATTATGTTTGAGGCGGGTTTCCATGTCCGCGCCCTTTTCATGGCCGATCACCATGACAGAGCGGCCGCGGAACCGGCCGGGACCGCCCAGAACCGCCGCGTCCTCGCCAAAAAGGCGGTCGCCGGCAAGCGGCGTGAAATCTTCGATCAGGCCTTTGATGTAATCGACGAAATGAGGCCGGTTCGGATGGCGGGCGACCTGGGTCTTCTGCCAAGGGTCGAGATTGGCATAGGTATCGCGCAGCATCTGGGAGGCTTTGCTCTCCAGCTTCGACACTTCATCGGAAATGCTGACGGAGGGATCTTCCTGGGCGAGGCGCTTCAACTCGTGCACCTTGCCTTCCAATTCTGCAATTGGCTTCTCAAACTCAAGATAGCTCAGCATCGCTCCCCGCTCAGGCCAACCCGTGTTTCATAAGTGTGACAAGAGGGCCACAAACGGCGGCACACTGGCCCGCCTTCCCCCCCTTGTCAACTGCGTAAAGCCGCCGCCCGGCCCCTCACCACCCTTCCATTGGCCCTGCCAAAAGATCAACGATTAGAGGACGTTAGGGAAGCGTGTCACAAATGGGCGGCGGCGCCCGTCAAAGCTTAAGACCTGCCCATGCGACCGGAGGGACAAATCATGGAACAGACTGCCACAGCTTCCCCGCAAATGCTTCTGAAACGCGCCGCACTCCTCCTGCTCGGCCTTGCCTCTCTGGCCAATGCGCTGTTCATGCTGGCGGCGCCCCAAAGCTGGTATCAGACCATCGAGGGGGTGCCCAATACCGGCCCCTACAATGTGCATTTCGTGCGCGACATCGGCATGGCGTATCTCACCCAAGCCGTTTTGCTTTTCTGGGCGGCCTGGCAGATGGCGCGGGCCTTCCCGCTCGTTCTGGCGGTTGCTATTTTTCTCGGCCTGCATGCGGTTTTGCATTTCTGGGACATTGCCGAAGAGCGGCTGCCGCTGGAGCATTTGCTGCTCGATCTGCCGGGCGTCTTTCTGCCCGCGCTTATTACGCTGGCGCTCGCCTTGTGGTGCCGGAACGCGCAAGAATAGGGGCGGAGGAACTGGCACATGCCGCAGCACATGCACGACACGTCCCGCATGGATACTCTGTTCGAAAGCCTGCGCCCGCAGGCCTTCCGCATTGCCTACCGCATTCTGGGGACGGTGTCGGAAGCGGAAGATGTGGTGCAGGATGCGTGGCTGCGCTGGCACCGGGCTCAGGGCACGGAAATCCGCACGCCCAAGGCCTGGATCACTACTGTCGTTACACGGCTTGCCATCGATCAGCTGCGTGCGGCGAAAACGCGGCGAGAAGTCTATCCCGGCCCGTGGCTGCCAACGCCGCTCATCGAATTTGACGACATACCGGATGAGCAGACCCCTTCACCGGAAGAAAAGGTTGCGCTCGCCGATGACGTGTCGCTCGCGCTTTTAATGGTGCTCGAGCATCTGACGCCGGAAGAACGCGCGGCCTTTATCCTGCGCGAGGCTTTCGATACCGATTATCCGGAGATCGCGCGCATTCTCGGCAAGTCCGAAACCGCCTGCCGCCAGCTTGTGAGCCGGGCAGGCAAACGCATCAAAAGCGGCCAGCCGCGCTTTGCCGGCGGGCGGCGCAAACACATGGCGCTGCATACGGCTTTCCTGGAGGCGCTTCAGACCGGGGATGTCAATGTACTCGGCAAGATATGTGCGGATGATGCGGTGCTGCTCTCCGATGGCGGCGGCAAGGCGTCCGCCGCGCTCAATCCGATTTACGGGCGGGACCGGATTACACGTTTCTTTGGCGGCATTTTCAAGAAATGGCGTAAAGACCTTCCGGATGTAGCCGGGATGTCGATGGACTTCTATCCCGTCCGCATCAACGGCCTGCCGGGCATCGTATCATTTATCGGCGAAACGGCTTACACGACGATCGCGTTCGAAGCAGGCCGCAACAGCCCAGTAAAGGCGCTTTATATCATGCGCAATCCGGACAAGCTGACCCACATCGTCCGGCCGGGCGCTGCGCCGCTTTATTCGCTGCCGCTGGCTTGAGGCGATTTCTTTGCCAGTGGATGGTGCTCTTCCACAAGGGCGCGCAGACGCTCATCCAGAACATGGGTGTAGATCTGGGTCGTCGAAATATCCGCATGTCCCAGCAGTTTCTGCAGCGAGCGCAAATCCGCGCCGTTCTCAAGCATGTGGCTGGCGAAGGCATGGCGCAGCACATGGGGTGAGACCTTTGCCGGATCGAGCCCTGCCTGCAGCGCCACTTCCTTCAGGAGCTGGGCGAAGCGATGCCGTGTCAAATGCGGCTCCTTGCCGCGTGAGGGAAAAAGCCAGGGATCGTTTTCGCCTGCGCGTTTTGTGCGCAGCGGCAGATAGGCGTTTACCGCTTCGCGCGCCGCGCCGGTCAGCGGCACCATGCGCTCCTTATTGCCCTTACCGCGCACGGTGATGAACTGGCCTCCGCCCGAGACGGCGCGCAAGGGAAGAGACACAAGCTCGCTTACCCGCAGGCCCGTTGCGTAAAGAAGCTCAAGCAGGCAGACGATACGCGCCTGCTGATAGAGGCGCTTTTCCGGATCTCCGTTCCCGGCCTGCAGCCCGCGGGCGGCATTAAGAAGCTGGTCCACCTCGCCAATGCTCAAGGTTTTCGGCAAGGGCCTTGCCCGTTTCGGCCCTTCGACAGATGCGCTTGGATCATCGGGGCGCAGATTTTCGGCAAAAAGGAAGCCGTGCAGCTGACGGAGCGATGAAAGACGGCGCGCGGCCGTGGTGTCGGCAAGGCCCGCGGCGGCAAGGGAACTCAGATAGGCGCGGATGTCACCGGCAGCCACCGTCTTCAAGGTGCGGCGTCGGCGCACAAGAAACTCCGCATAGTCCCGCAAGTCCCGCAAATAGGCGTCGCAGGTATTCTCCGAGGCACCGCGCTCCACGCGCATCATCTCGAAGAACATCTCGATGATATGCACATCGGACTCTGAGAAGGGAAGGCGCCGTTCTTTTTGCCGGGCCATCACGTCAAACTCCCACTTAATAAACCCCGGACCGGCGCCCCTCACGAGCGCGAAGACAGCCCCGCGCCGGAGACGGCAAGCAGCGCTTCAATGGCAATGCGGTGCGCCTCCTCCTTGAGGCCGACACGGCTAAGGCTCGAGACGACGGAGGCCAGCGCCTGCGGATGCACGCCCGCCAGCCCTGCTTCGGAGGTGATGACAAGCGCGAGCAGCACGGTCTCACCGCGGCGCCCTTCCTGCGCGGCCCGCTCCAGCGCGCGCATGGTTTGCGGCGGCGGCATCAGCCCGTCCGGCAATTCGCCGCCATCGAGGAGCCTCGTCCAGACTTCCGTCGGCAACGGATAGCCCAGCGCATCGAGCAGCATGGCCTCGCGCGCGGCAACGGCACGGGTAGCCCCGCCTTCGCTGATGCGCAGATGAAGCTCGGATGTGGCTGCATTCATGTCGGCAGGCTGGCCGCGCTGTCCTTCAAGCAGACGCACCACCCCTTTGAGTTCGTCAAGTTCAGGCCGCTTGTGCCCGGCCTCCGCAAGAGTGTTCAGCCACATGGACGCACGCACGCGGTCCTGATTGACAGCAAAGGCGCGGACGAATTGCGCGCCCAGTACCGGGTCAGCGCCGTTTGGCGGAATGGACGCCATGAGCGGCGCATAAAGCCGCGCGGCAGCGGCAAAACCCACCGTCTCTTCCATTTTTTCCAGCGCGTCTGAAATGAGCGTCGCCTGGCTTGCAGGCACGCTCTCTGCCGCGGCCTTCTGGAAAAGCGCCGCGCGGGCGGCCCAGCCGGTGTCCGCCTTGGGAAGTTTGGCACCGCCATAAAGCGCAGCCAGCTCAGAAGGCGCAGCAAGATTGAGCGCGAGCGCCCGCTCTCCCGCTTCGATGCGGGCGGCAAGAGGGGCTTCCTCCCGGTTCATCATGTCCGGCAGCACGGCGGGCGCGGCAATGGCGCCGGCATTTTCCGGCAGGGTGCGCTGCGCGCTCAGGTGGAGCGCATAAAGCAGAGGGGTGAGCGTTTCAGGCGCGGGCGCATCCAGCTGCAAGCCGTCGGTCTTTTGCGCCAGCAGCGCATAAAAGAGCGGGGCTTCGAGCCCCTGCTCCCGGGCAAGATCCGCCGAGAGATTTGCGGCAATGGCATTGTCCGCCTCCGCCTGGCAGAGCGCCGTCAATTGCATGGAGAAGGCGGCCAGCGGATTGCCCAGGGGATCGCCGCCAACAGGAAGCGCAGCAAGCGAGAGGCACGCGCCGCGCACATCCCCCGCTGCGAGAAATGCCTCCGCGCGCAGCTTGGCCACGCCTGCATTCATGTCTTCTGAAGGCTGGTCCGCCAGCAACTGGCGGAGCGCGGCTCCGTCCCCCGCCGCCATCAGCCGTTCGAGACGAAGGTAAAGCAGCGACTCGCCGCCGGTTGCCCCTGAAGGCGGGGCGGCTGTGGTCAGCAGAAGCCGCCGCTGCAGGTCATAAAGGGCCGTTTCGCGGGTGGCGCCAGGCAGTTCGGGCAGAAGGCGTTCGGCATCGAGCCGGTTCGTGCCCGCCCACATCAATGCGCCCAGCCCGCCATTGCCATCCCCCAGAAGACCGATGCTCGATTCTTCGACCTGGCCAAGCACCCCCATTTCGATGCCGGATTCGCCGCCGCCCGGCCTTGGCGCGATGGTGCGCGGACCTTCAGAAGCCGGGGCCGGCGCGCGGCCGGAGGGATAAAGCAGGAGAGGACCGGCGGGCGCCTCTTCCGCGGCGCCAGGGCCAGTCTGCCCTTCCTCCATGGGAGGCGGCGGGGCGAGATCGGGGGGAATCAGCTGCACGGGTCCGCGCGGGGGCGCTTCCTGGGCAAGGAGCGGACCGGCCGCCATCAAAAAGGCGGCGCAAAAGGGGGCGGCACCCCGCAAAAGGCGCAAACCACCGGCAGGCTGAATTCTTGGCCTGTTTCCGGGCCTGTTTCCGGGCCTAATTCTGGAATGTGTCATTCGGAATGACTTTCTGAACCGGCTCCACAGGCGGCTGAGGGGTTTGCGCAAGAAGAAAAATCCCGGCAAAGAGCGCGACTGCCAGAATCACTAAAAGAATGGCGATACGCATAATCCCCCTCATTTCTTAAATTAATGCCCTGCTATTCTGTTCAGGCATTCTGTTTGGCGCCCGCTTTGCGGGCTCTGAAAGCCTAAGCTGCCTGCCACCTGCGGCGAAATTTTGGCGGAAGGCGGCCTCCAGCGCCCTGCGCGTTGCTCCTTGAGCGCAATCGGGTAGGATGCTGGCCCTGTCAAACGCATTTCCCCTGACCGCCGCGGTGGCAAGCAGAATAAGGAGAGGCGGACGGCAGTTCAACGAAGGCGGGGCTTTGCCGCCCTGCACAGCGGCGGCAAGCACCCAGGTAACCATGACGCGTAGCGGAAAATCGACCAAGCCCGCGCCGGCCCCGGCGCCCAAATCGAAGGACGAGAAAGAGCTGGCGCAGGAAATCACAGCCCTGCTCGGCGCCCGTTCGCTTGTGCTCGTCGGTTTGATGGGTGCGGGAAAGACCACCATCGGCAAACGGCTCGCCCAGCGGCTCAGCCTTGATTTTGTTGATGCGGATGCCGCCATCGAAGATGCCGCGGGCGAGACGATCAGCGAGATTTTTCAGAATCACGGCGAGCAATATTTCCGCGAGGGCGAGCGGCGGGTGATTGCCCGGCTTCTGGATGAGGGCCCGCAGGTGCTCGCCACAGGCGGCGGCGCCTTCATGGATGAGGGCACCCGCACCACTATATCCGCGAAAGGCATCTCGATCTGGCTGCATGCCGATCTCGACGTGCTGGTGGAGCGCGTGTCCCGCCGCGGGGGCCGGCCGCTCTTGAAAAAGAACGACCCGGCCAAAGTTATGAAAGAGCTTATGGAGAAGCGCTATCCCGTCTATGCGCAGGCCGATATAACGGTCGATAGCGACGAGGCGAGCCATGACGCCGTGGTGGATACGATTTTGAGCGCGCTCGAAGCTTATATGGAAGGACCACAGAGATGACGGACGAAGGTGCCAGGGCGGCGCCGGAGAAAGTGCGCGTTGCGCTCGGCGCGCGCGCCTATGATATTTTCGTCGGGCCGCAGCTGATCGCGCGCGCGGCGGATTATCTGAGCGATGTGCTGAAACGCCCGCGCGTTGCCATCATTACCGATGAAACGGTGGCGAAGCTGCATCTGCCTGCGCTCGAGACCAGCCTCGATGCGGCGGGCATCCGCCATTCCCATCTGGCACTGGCGCCGGGCGAGCAGACCAAATGCTTTGCCGAACTCGAGCGCGTCTCGTCCTTCCTGCTCGATCAGGGCATCGAACGGTCCGACATGGTGATTGCGCTGGGCGGCGGGGTGATCGGTGACCTTACGGGATTTGCCGCCAGCATCCTGCGGCGCGGGGTCGATTTCGTGCAAATCCCGACGACACTGCTTTCCCAGGTGGACAGTTCCGTCGGCGGCAAGACCGGCATCAACACACCGCACGGGAAAAATCTGATCGGCGCCTTTCATCAGCCGCGGCTGGTGCTGGCGGACATCTCCGCGCTTGAAACATTGAGCGAGCGCGAGTTTCTGGCCGGTTATGCGGAAGTCGTGAAATACGGACTCATCAATGACCGGGATTTCTTCGACTGGCTGGAAGCCAATCTCGAAGCACTGAAGAACGGCGATGCGGGAACACGCAGTCATGCCATCGTCAAAAGCTGCCAGGCGAAAGCGGATGTGGTGGCCGAAGATGAAAAGGAAGGCGGCGTGCGCGCGCTGCTCAATCTGGGCCACACATTCGGCCATGCGCTGGAAGCGGCGACGCATTACGATTCCAAGCGTCTTGTGCACGGCGAAGCAGTTGCCGTGGGCATGGTGATGGCGTTCGAGTTCTCCGCGATGCTGGGGCTTTGCCCCGGACAGGATGCGCAGCGCGTCAAAGCGCATTTGAAGCGCGCGGGCCTGCCCGTCAGCCTCGAAGACATTCCCGGCGATCTGCCGGATGCGGAGACCATGATCGGCCTGATGGCACAGGACAAGAAAGTTGTCGATGGGCGGCTCACCTTCATCCTGGCGCGCGGCATCGGCGAGAGCTTCATCACGCGTGATGTCGAAACGGGCGATCTCAAACGTTTCCTCAGCGCCTATGAGGCCGCCTGATGGAATATCTGGGTCTTATCTGGACGCTGCTTGTGGTTGCGGTCCTGCTGGCGCTTTCCGGCTTCTTTTCGGGCTCTGAAACCTCGCTCACCGCCGCCTCGCGCGCGCGCATACACCGCATGGCAGAAGATGGGGACAAGCGGGCCAAGCTCGTCAACAAACTCATTTCCGATCCTGAACGGCTGATCGGCGCCATTCTGCTCGGCAACAATCTCGTCAATATTCTTGCCTCTGCGCTGGCAACTTCGGTTTTGCTTGCCGTCTTCGGCGAGGCGGGCGTCGTCTATGCCACCTTCATCATGACGGCACTCATCGTGATCTTTTCCGAAGTGCTGCCCAAAACCTATGCGATCACCAATCCGGACCGGATGGCGCTTGCCGTTTCTCCCATTCTGCGCTGGGTGGTGCTGGTCTTCGCGCCGATCACACGCGGTGTGCAGTTCATCGTCCGCAAGACGCTGGGCCTCTTCAACATCAATACGGATGAATCGGCCCATGTGCTGTCCGCGCATGACGAGCTGCGCGGCGCGATCGACCTGCATCACCGCGAAGGTGCCGTGGTGAAACGCGACCGGGACATGCTGGGCGGCATTCTGGACCTTGCCGGCCTTGAGACCGGCGAGATCATGGTTCACCGCAAGAATATCATCATGGTGGATGCTGCCCTTCCGGCCGAAGAGATCGTCGAACAGGTGCTGGCAAGCCCCCATACGCGCATTCCACTCTGGAAAGACGATCCGGAAAACATCATCGGCGTCCTGCACGCCAAAGACCTTGCGCGGGCGCTTGCCGAAGCGCGGGGGGATGTTTCGAAAATCTCCATTGGCGCGCTCACCTCAGAACCGTGGTTCGTACCGGACACGACAAGCGTGCAAGGCCAGCTCAACGCCTTTCTCAGGCGCAAGAGCCACTTTGCGCTGGTGGTCGATGAATATGGCGCGCTCATGGGTCTCGTGACGCTTGAAGACATTCTGGAAGAGATTGTCGGCGATATTGCGGATGAGCATGACATCGACCGGCTGCAAATCCGCCCGAAGCCCGATGGCACGGTGCTGGTGAACGGCTCCGTGACGATCCGCGACATCAACCGCGCTATGGACTGGTCCCTGCCGGATGATGAGGCGACGACGATTGCCGGGCTCGTGATCCATGAGGCGCAGACCATTCCCGAAGTCGGCCAGCTTTTCTCGTTTCACGGCCACCGCTTCGAAATTCTGCGCCGCCAGCGTAACCAGATCACGGCGCTGCGCATTACGCCCTTGCAGAATGGCGAGGGCCCGGCCGGTTAGGCACTGCGGGCAGCTTCTTCCGGAGTGAGCGCCGTCATGGCCAGCGCGTGCACGGGATTGTCCATCAGGGGGGCTACCGCCTTGTTGACCATACGGTGACGTTCGATACGGGACTTGCCGTCAAAGGCGTTCGACACGATATAGATGTGGAAATGCGTCTCGCCTTCCGGCCGCGCACCTGCATGGCCCTTGTGCTTTGCGGAATCGTCCCTGATTTCCAGCGCTTCGGGTGAAAGCGCTGCTTCGAGAAAATCACGCAGCTGCTCAACAACACTCATCATCCGCTCCTTTAAGGACATTTTCGGGCCGGCTGGTTACTGACGTCTAACCCATTTTGTGCTTTTCTAATGGGCTTGGCAGGGCCAGAGCAAGGTAAAGGGCCCTGCAGAACAGGATATGAGTGCGTAACGGATAATGGCTGGCGTGAATCTGAATTCGAAATACTTCGACATGATCCGCATTGCGCCCCGCAAGGCGAAGACGCGGACAGAGCCGGAGGTGCATACCTGCCAGCATGAGGGCTGCGAGGCGCCGGCCCCATTCCGCGCGCCCAAGGGGCGGCTGCCGGAAACCCCTCCTGGCGAGGCGGGCTTCCTCTGGTTCTGCCTGGACCATATCCGCGACTACAACCGCTCTTTCAACTATTTCGCAGGCATGTCCGAGGACGAGCAGACCGCTTACCGGGAGCAGATGACGACCGGCTACCGCCCCACCTGGAAGATGGGGGTCAACTCCTGGCATAAGGAAGCGGCCAAGGGAGACGCGACGTTTTTCGATGATCCGCTGGGCCTCTTCAAGCACCGCAATACGGGCCCTGAGGACCGGGCGCGCGAGGAGGAGCCGGTGCGCCGTCCGCCCCGCAATGCGGAGCGCAAGGCATTGGAAGTATTGGGTCTTGACGAGACCTCGACCTTGAACGACATCAAGGCAAGGTATAAGGAACTGGTAAAACGGTTTCACCCCGACGCAAATGGGGGCGACAGGGCGGCTGAAGACCAATTGCGCAAGGTCATTCAGGCTTACGACTATCTGAAGAAGAGTGGCTTCTGCTAATCTCCCGCCGGTTTTGCGTAAAAGCGGGAAGCACATCGGGCAAAAGCGCGCTACTTTCCCATGACCGGCCCGCCTATGGAGCCCTGGCTTTAGCGGGCAATGGCCAGGTTTTGAAGTAACGGACGTTAAGTGGACGGACCATGAGCAATAACATCGAAATAACGGGCAACATCTCCAAAGACATGCCGGAGAAGGAAATCAGCGTCCGCGACACGTTCGGCCTCGATGTCGATATGAAAGTGCCGGCCTTTGCCGACGCCAATGAATATGTGCCGGATTTCGATCCTGACTATCTGTTCGACCGGGACACGACCATGGCGCTGCTGGCCGGGTTTGCCTTCAACCGGCGCGTGATGGTGCAGGGCTATCACGGCACGGGGAAATCCACACATATCGAGCAGGTGGCGGCACGGCTGAATTGGCCCTGTATCCGTATCAATCTCGACAGCCACATTTCCCGTATCGACCTGATCGGCAAGGACGCGATTGTTGTGCGCGACGGCCAGCAGGTGACGGAATTCCGTGAAGGCATTCTTCCCTGGGCCTTGCAGCACCCGGTGGCGCTCGTCTTCGACGAATATGATGCGGGCCGTCCGGATGTGATGTTCGTCATTCAGCGCATTCTCGAAGTGCAGGGCAAGCTCACGCTGCTCGACCAGAACAAGGTGATCCGCCCGCATGGCGCTTTCCGCCTTTTCTCGACGGCGAACACGGTCGGCCTTGGCGATACGAGCGGGCTTTATCACGGCACGCAGCAGATCAACCAGGGCCAGATGGACCGCTGGAACATCGTCACGACGCTGAACTATCTGCCGCATGATGCGGAAGTGAATATCATCCTTGCCAAGGCGAAGACCTATGGCGAAAGCCCGGACGGCAAGGAAAAGGTGTCGGCCATGGTGCGCGTTGCGGATCTGACCCGCTCCGCCTTCATCAATGGCGACATTTCCACCGTCATGAGCCCGCGCACGGTGCTCACCTGGGCGGAGAATGCGGAAATCTTCGGCGATCTCGGTTTCGCTTTCCGCGTCACCTTCCTGAACAAGTGTGACGAGCTTGAACGCGCTACGGTGGCCGAATTCTACCAGCGTTGTTTCGGCGAGGACTTGCCGGACTCGGCGGCCAACGTTCTGGTCGCATAAGCTCCACGCAGCCATGAAGCGGGCGGACAGCATCCATGCCTGAGGAGAAGAACCCGGTCGAACCGTTCAAGCGGGCGCTCATCAGCGCGATGCGCACCATTGCTGAATCGGAAGAACTAACGGTGAGCTTCGGCACCGAACCGCCGGGGCTGCGGGGACTGCGCGCGCGCCTGCCCCTGCCGAGCCGGGATCTGCCTGCCGATGAAGTGGCCGAGCTGCGCGGTTTCTCGGATGCCTATGCACTGCATCTTGCCCATCATGACGAGACAGTCGGCACGGCCTATGAGCCGGAAGGCGGCAATGCGCGGGCGATCTACGACGCGATGGAGCAGGCGCGCTGCGAGGCGATCGGCGCCAACCAGATGTCCGGCATGGCGCAGAACCTCACGGCGGCACTGGAGCGGCGCATCAAGACGCGCGGTTATGACAAGATCACCAACAAGGATGAAGCCCCGCTTTCCGAAGCCGTGGCGCTGATGGTGCGCGAGAAACTGACCGGCGCGGATGTGCCGGAGGGCGCGCATAATCTCGTCGATCTCTGGCGCCCCTGGATTGAAGAAAAAGCCGGCAAGGATCTGACGCGCCTTTCCGAAGTCATAGGCGATCAGAAAGCCTTTGCGCGGGTCGCGCGGGAAATTCTCGTCGATCTCGATCTTGGAGATGAATTGGGCGAAAGCCCGGACCAGTCCGACCAAGATCAGGAAGGCCAGGAAGAAGGCCAGGATCAGCAGTCCGACCAGTCCCAGGCCGGGGAAGCCGAACAGCCCGAAGGCATGACGTCCGAGGAAATGGAGATGTCCGAGGGCGAAGGCGAGGAAGGCGAAGGCGAGATGGTCGAAATCGACGCGGATGATGTGCCCGTCGATGCCGAAGACGCAGAAGAGAGCAGCGAAGGCAATCAGCCCTGGCGGCCCGATGGCGCCCCAGGCCAGGGCCGCGAGCCCGACTATAAGATTTTCACCGCCCAATATGACGAAGTGATTGCGGCCGAGGAGCTGTGCGATCAGGAAGAGCTGGCGCGGCTGCGGCAATATCTCGACCAGCAATTGCAGCAGTTGCACGGCGTCGTCTCGCGCCTTGCCAACCGGCTGCAGCGCCGGCTCATGGCGAAACAGAACCGCACATGGGAGTTCGATCTGGAGGAAGGCATTCTCGATGCCGCGCGGCTGACCCGCGTCGTCATCGATCCGATGCACTCGCTTTCCTACAAGATGGAACATGACATGAATTTCCGCGACACGGTGGTGACGCTGCTGCTCGACAATTCAGGCTCGATGCGCGGACGCCCCATCACCGTGGCCGCGCTCTGCGCCGACATTCTGGCCCGTACGCTGGAGCGGTGCGGCGTTAAGGTGGAAATTCTTGGCTTCACGACCCGCGCCTGGAAAGGCGGGCAGTCGCGCGAGCGCTGGCTTTCGGAAGGCAAGCCCTCCAATCCGGGCCGCCTCAACGATCTGCGCCACATCGTCTATAAATCCGCCGACAGCCCGTGGCGGCGCGCGCGGCGCAATCTCGGGCTGATGATGCGCGAGGGGCTGCTCAAAGAAAATATCGACGGAGAAGCGCTGATCTGGGCGCATAACCGTCTGCTTGCCCGGCCCGAACAGCGCCGCATCATGATGGTGATTTCGGATGGTGCGCCGGTGGATGATTCCACACTGTCGGTGAATGCAGGCAATTATCTCGAGCGGCATTTGCGCAAGGTGATCGAGGAAATCGAAACCGCCTCGCCGGTGGAACTTCTCGCCATCGGTATCGGGCATGACGTGACGCGCTATTACCGCCGCGCCGTCACCATTGTGGATGCCGAACAGCTTGGCGGCGCGATGACGGACAAGCTTGCCGAACTTTTCGACGAAGCCCCGCAGTGCGGCCCGCGCAGCGCCAGAGGCAGCCGCGTTCTGCAAGGCCCCCGCCCCGGCGCGTTCAAGCCCGCCGCGCCAGTAGGCAGATAACGCAGCGTCCCGCAAGAAATTCAGCCTTTTCCCGTATAGGCCGTGAAGACGCGCAATTGCCTTTGCGCAGATAAGCCTTGCGGAATGCCTCCATCTGCCTAAATGTATCCAGTGGATATATTTAGGCAGATGGAGGACCCGAAATGACAACGCTCACCACCTATGAACGAAAAGGGCAGATTGCCCGCATCACCATGAATGACGGCAATCTGAACATCATGTCTTCGGCCATGCTGGAAGACCTGCATGCCGCCTTCACCCAGGCGGAAGCGGAGAAAGCCGTCGTTCTGTTATGCGGCGAAGGCCGGGCGTTTTCGGCTGGATTCGACCTCAAAGTCTTCGCAAGCGGCGATGAAGCAGCGAGCCGGCGTATGCTTCATCTGGGCGCAACACTGGCGTTGAAGCTGTTGTCTTTCCCCTTCCCCATTGTTGCGGCCTGCCACGGCAACACATTTCCCATGGGAGCGTTTCTGCTGCTTGCGTCCGACCTGCGTATCGGCGCGGCGGGGCCTTACAAAATCGGACTGAACGAGGTCGCCATCGGCCTGACCTTACCGCTCTTTGCGACCGAACTCGCCCGCCACCGGCTTACGCCTGCCTATTTCAACCGCGCTGCCGTTACAGGTGAAATGTTTGCACCGGAAGAAGCTGCCGCGGCGGGCTTTCTCGACATGCTCGCGCCGCCGGATGAGTTGATGGCAAGAGCCGAACACCGGGCGGCATCCTTGGCGCAAATCGATCTTGCCGCCCATGCGGCTACGAAACTGCGTGTGCGGGGCGCCGCCATTGAGGCCGTGACCCGCGCGATCGAAACGGAACTGCCCGCCAAAGCAGCTTGACGTCCTAGCGGGATGGCGTTGCTCTGCTGCAGCGCGTATTGTGCAGCCATGAGCAAAGCCGCCCGCGACACATACCGGCACGGAAACATAAAAGCCGACGCCATCAAAGCGACCTATGAAGCTGTTGCGGCATCCGGGCATGCCAATGTCAGCTTGCGCCGAATCGCGGAGGAACTTGGCGTCGCACACCGGGCCCTCTACAACCATTTCAAAAATAAAGAAGATTTGCTCGACGCGGTGGCGACGGAAGCATTCAACCAGCTTGCGGCGAAACTGCGCCGCGCGAAAACGCCCAAATCCTATCTCGACACCTATATGGGGTTTGCTTTTGAGACCCCGCCGCTTTATGCGCTGATGACAAGCCGCCCCCACGGCACCATGAAAAACAATCCCGCTCTGCAACGTGCCGTGCATGGCGTGATCACGGAAGCCTTACGCATTTTTGCCGACCCCGAAGCCAGTTCTCAAACCCGGCGGCGGCAAGTGATGCGCGTTTATATCCTCGCACATGGCGCGCTGTCGCTTTACAGCGCGGGCATTCTCGATCTTCCGGGGCGCAAAGCGCTGATTGCGGAAGTGGCGGAGATGCTGGAGGGTCAGTGACGCCTCAATCCGGCATGATGCGGTAGGCGCAGCGGCGGCCGCCTTCGAGCATGTAGTCGGTGCGCGCAACGGTGACGCCTTCGCCCAACACTTCTTCAAAGAGGTGGAGTTCCGCGCGGCAAAAACCCTGGCAGATGGAAGCTGCCGCACAAATGGGGCAATGATCCTCGATCAGCATGAGCGAGCCGTCTTCGCCCCTTTCGGCGCGGGCCATATAGCCTTCTTTGTTGCGCTGTTCCGCCAGGCGCTCGACCTTCTCTTCCAGCGTGGCCGCCTCTTCCAGCGCCTTGTCATAGACCTGACGGGCCTGCAGCTCACGCTTTTCGATAAGCCGGTTCAGCCCCTCTTCACCGTAAAGCTCACGGACCGAGGAAATGAGTTCGAGGGTGAGATCGGAATGCCGGTCCGGAAAACGGCCATGGCCCTTGTCGGTCAGCCGCCAGGCCTGCTTGGGGCGGCCCACCCCCTCGCGCCGCTCGAAAGAGGTGACAAGATCCTCCCCGGCCAATCTCAAAAGGTGCTGGCGTGCGCCCATGGAGGTCATGCCCAGCGCCTCGCCCAGCGCCTGTGCGCTTTGGGGGCCTCTGGTTTTCAAGAGATAGAGAAGATCGTCTGCCCGCTCGCTCATGATTCGACCATCAATTTATAAAGTCCCGCCTTTTCGAAACTTACTTTCATAAGAGTAGGTTAGGAAAAAGCCGTTGACAATCACTTTTTATAAACATAAAAGTTTATATATTGATTTGGCTGGGATGAAAAAATGAGCGCGGACACCGTTCAGCAAGAAAAGCAAGAGGCCGCGCTTGGTCCCCGCGAGCGGCTGCTCAGCCTGGGCGCGGTCATCTGGGCCATGGGCATGGTGACCTTCATCATCGGCCTGACTTTTCCCTTTCTCGCCATCATTCTGAAACGCCAGGGCGTGCCGACGGACCTGATCGGCTATTCAACGGCCATACAAGGCATTGCGGTGCTGGCGGTTGCGCCTTTCGCGCCCCGGCTCATTGCCTTTCTCGGCCCCAACAAGAGCATGGCGGGCGCCATGGCCGGTTCGGCGCTGGTGCTGGCGCTGCTGCCTGTCTTTCCCAATGTCTGGGCCTGGTTCCCCTTGCGCTTTCTGCTGGGCGCCGTTTCCAGTTTCTTATGGATTGCGAGCGAGGCGTGGATCAATGCTGTCGCCAAGGAAGAAACACGCGGCCGCGTCATTTCCGTTTACGGGATTGCAGGCGCAGCAGGGTTCACGCTTGGCCCGCTGATGCTCACCTTCACCGGCACGGCAACGGATCTGCCCTTCACCATTGCGGTAACGGCGCTGCTTCTGCCTTGCCTGCCGCTGTTGCTGGCGCCGACAGACGGGGTAACTTTCGAGGATACACAAGCAGGCGGTTTCAAACGCGTTTTCATGATCGCGCCCGCCCCCATTCTCATCACCTTTATCTTTGCGGGCTCGGAAGAAGCGATCCATACGTTCTTTGCGCTTTTCTCCGTCGCGCTTGGCCATGGGGAAGAACTTGCACTTCATCTCATCGCGCTGATCGGGCTGGGCGGCACGATCCTCGGCTATCCTTTGGGCTGGCTGGCCGATCATGTGAACCGGCTCAACCTGCTCATCGCGCTCACCCTCGTCATTCTGGGCGCGGTGCTGGCCATCCCCTTCTTCTTTCCTCTGCCGGGGCTCAACTATCTCTACTTCCTCCTGCTCGGGGGACTTTTGGGCGGCACCTATACGGTTGGCATGACGCTGCTCGGCGAGCGCTTCGAAGGCGCAGACCTTGTGACGGCGAGCACGCTGACCACGACCTTCTGGGGCATTGGCGCGGTCGCGGGGCCGGGCATGGCGGGCGAGGCCATGCATGAATTCGGACCTTACGGGCTGATCGGCGCCATTGCCGTGGTCATTCTTCTCTATCTGCCCTTTCCGTTATGGGAACGGTGGCGCACAGCGCGCCGCCGCGCCTGAAGGCAAGGCGGATACGCTTCCAACCCCTGCGGCGGCGTATCCGCCTTGTCTTCCAACGCGTCTTGTTCCGGCCTGCCGCCTCTTTATGATGCGGACAGATTTTCTGCAGGAGAGACAGCATGGCGGTGCCCGACCTTCAAAAAGCGCGCAAGAGAACACGGCGCATCAGCATGATTCTGGGCGCGCTTGGCCTTGCGCTGCTGCTTTACGGGCTCTTTTCCTTTCTCGAGGCGGATGCAGAGCTTTCCGGCGCAAAAGACATAGAGGTGTCGGCCTCGCCCGTATTCTGGAACCCGAATGACTGGGAAGAAAAAGATGCAGGCGCGCTGCGCTTTGTTGCAGGCCTCGCTCTCACATCTTCCGAAAGCGCCTTTGGCGGCCTGTCCGGGCTTCACATTTCAAAGGATGGAACGAAGCTTCTCGCGGTTTCCGATCAGGGAAGCTGGCTTTCGGCCGTGCTCACCTATGACGGCATGAAGGTCATGGGGCTTGATGAGGCGCGTATGGCGCCGATCCCCGGCCCGGACGGCAAGCCGCTTGCCAGCAAATATGAGCAGGATGCAGAAGGGCTGGACGTGACGGATGACGGGCTTGCCTGTGTCAGCTTCGAGCGCCATCACCGGGTCTGGTGCTATGATCTCGCACGCCAGGGCTTCGATGCGCCGGCGATCCCTATCGATATCGGCGGCATGGGAGAGGAGCTTGATGATAATGGCGGGCTCGAAACGCTCGTCATTCTCCACAATGCGATGGATGCCCCCGCCCTCTTCACCATTGCCGAGAAAGCGGATGAGACGAGCGGCGCCATGCCTGCCGCGCATATCGGCAAGGACTGGGTCAACCGCGCCCGCGTCAAGGCGGAACCGCCCTTCTCGATCACGGACGGGAAAATGCGCTCAAACGGGAATCTCATTCTCGCCGAACGGCGCTACAGCCCGCTTGCGGGCGTGGGCCTGCGCTTGCGTGAAATCGAGGCGGGGTTTCTGGAGACCGAAACACCGCTTGAAGGACGCGAGCTTTTGAACGTGGGCCAGGCCTATTCCATCGACAATATGGAAGGGCTTGCCCTTGTGGAGACGGAAGAAGGCCGGACCTTCCTCTTTCTGCTCTCAGACGACAATTTCAATGCCATGCAGCGCACGCTGCTGTTGCAGTTCGAGCTTCGTCAGTAACTCAGCGTGACGGAGACGGTGCCAAGCTGGCCCTTTTCCGCCGCGCCCGGCAGTTCCCGAAGTTGCCAGCCATAATCGAAACGCACAGAAAGATAACGGTCCAGCACATAGCGCGCGCCGACGCCGGCGCTTTCCAGCGTTGCCGTTTGCGGAATGCCGGGCGTTTCTTCCCGGTCGCGCAGATAGCCGTAATCCCAGAAGGCGACAAGCTGGGCCTGGTCGCGCAGCCCGCTCGCTACATTGTTCAGCACCGGAAAGGGCGGCGAGCGCAATTCGCTTGAAAGCAGCGCGCCGGTTGCGCGGTTCACGGCGCGTTCCTCATAACCACGCACGCTATCGACGCCGCCGCCGCCAAGCTGTTCACTTGCAATCAGATTGCCATCGGCCCACTGGCCCTTGGCGCGCACCACCCAGCTTGCTTCATAGGGAAGCTGCGTCACACGCGTCAGTTCAGCCACGTCATAGACATAGTCGGAATCGGCAAAGACGGCGCCCGAGGCGGCAAAAGCCTGATCGGTGTTGTGGCTGTTCAGATTGCCGGGGCTGTAAACCAGCGAGTTGGTGAGTGCCGTCTGGCCATACTCATCCGCCGCGCTCGCCTGATAGGTCAGCAAAAACTGATCGACATTGGTTGTGTTGGCGAAGACCTGAAAGCCGCCAAAGGCCAGATTGTTGTTGGTTGATTTATGATCGAAGCCGAGGCTCACGCTGTGGCTTACCCAGGAGAGCGCGGGCAACGGATGGCGGTAGCGCGCACTCAGCTGATAGGACCGCCCTTCTTGCCCGAAAAAAGGACCGAGATTGGGCACCTGTTTCTGATAGGAACCGAAAATCTGCAGCGTGTCTTGCCAGGGCAGGGGCGCGGTATAGGTGAAGGCATGCGCGACAAAGCGCGGATCTTCCGACTGGCCAGCCGGGCGTTCCCGGTCATGCAAAACATCGCCGCTGGTGGTCAGCTGATAGGAAAGCTGATGGCCGAGCCAGAAGGCGTTACCCCAGTTGAAGCCCGTGCTCCAGCGGTCCCGGTCCGTCACCGGCGTGCCGGTATTGTCATAGCTTGCATAAACGCGCAGCGGAAAACGGTCTTCCGCCTTCAGCTCGATATCCGTCGCGCCGGGGCTTGCGCCCGGTTTCAGCACGGCATTCACCTTGCGGAAGGGGTTTGAATTGATCTGGTTGATGCCGCGTTTCAGCTTTTCAACCTCGATGGGCTGGCCGGGCGTCAGCCCCAGATCGCCGCGGTAAAGCCCTTCGGCAAACCATTCATTGCCGCTCACCTCCACCTCGCCAAGCGTGAACTCCGTCACCAGCACCTGCACGCTGCCTTCCGTCACATCCTGCGGCGGAAAGGAAACATCGACGAAAGGACGGCCCGCCGCACGGTAGGCCTCGATCACCACGCGGGAGATGGCACCGAGATCGCCCTCATGCAGCGGCTTGCCGAGGAAAGGCTGGAGCGCATTTTCAGCCATGGCCGCGTCTTCCGGCGCCAGCCCGTCCGAGGTAATGCCGGTGACGCGCGTCCCCGCCTCATCGAGAAGGGCCGGATCGCCCACAAGCTCGATGCCTTTCAGCTCTTGCAGGATGAGGTTGCCGGTGCCGGGCTTTGCTTCCGGCAGGCCGGGCTCCGGCGCCTCGATCTTGCCGCCACCTTCCATGGCGGGCGGCTCCTGCGGCGCGATGCGCTCGAAGTCTTCCTGCGCGAAAACAGGCCCCGCCAGTACAACGCCGAGACCCGCTGCCAGCGCAGCGGGTCTGGTGAGGCGGCCCATCAGGCCGCGCTGCTTATCCCCCAACTTCATCTCCCTCATTGCAGCGCCGCGGAGGCGATGCCGTTCTGCGGCAAGGGCCGCAGGTCCTGCACATTGATGGTCGTGACGGTGGTCAGGCGTCCCGCCGTTCCGGTCAGGAAGTTCCACTCGTCGTCTTCGTCCTCCGAACCGCCGGTGCCGGTGGAAGCCGTTGTCAGCGTGTCGGCGCTGGGCACATTGCTGCCGCCCAAATTCACGAAAAGCGGCATGGACCAGAACCCGCCCGCGCCTTCGCCGGAGCCGACAGGCTGGTCTTCCGGCATCCAGGTCACGGTCTGCGTTCTGGGCGACAGGGCGACGATGCCCGAATCCGGCGGCAGGACCGGCATTTCCGTCACGGTGAGCTGCCCATCCGCATAAGTGAGGATGTAGTTGGAAAGGCCGGTGCCGGAGGCGTTGCTTGCCTCGATGACATAGGTGCCGGGCACCGCGCCTGCATCCGTGCCGGGGCTTGTCAGCGTCACGCCGGTCACGCTGTCCCCGGCAACAAGGCCGTTCACGAAGTAGGAGACGAGGTTGAGCGTGTCGCCTTCCTGCTTCTCCATGTCGGCGGCGGTAATGGTGAGGGTTCTCGGCGTGATGGCGAAATCCGCGCCGGTGAAGCTCACCGTGTAATTACCGCCAGCCGACAAGCTGCCCTGCCCGATCGAATAAGGCCCGCCTGCCACGGTTTCTCCGCCTGCGCGGGAAAGCGCGCCGGTGAAGATAGAGGCATCGTCCCCGTTCACGAGACCGCTATAGGAATAGGTCAGCGTGGGATCGGCCTCGCCATAGATCTTGGAGAGCGCGTTTGCCGTCACGGAAAGCGCGGCGGGCGTAATCGTGAAATCCGCGCCCGAGAGGACAATCGTGTAATTGCCGCCCGCGGAAAGCGAGCCGGTGTTGATGGCGTAGGCGCCCGCATCATCGCCCGCCGCGCGGGACAGGGCGCCGGTGAAGAGCGAGGCGTTATCGCCGCCCACAAAGCCTGCATGGGTGAAGGTGAAGGCGGGATCGGCCTGGCCGTAGATTTTGGAGAGCGCATCTGCGGTCACGGTCAGCGAAGCCGGTGTGATGGCGGCGCTGGAGCTTGCCGTGGAGCTGAGCGTGTAGTTCGAAGCATCCGCACCGGAAAGGGCAAGGCCCGTCACATTCACCGCTTTGCCAGTTCCCGCATTCGCATTGGTGAAGGCGAAGCTGCCGGATCCAGCCGCCGTTACGCTATCCCCGCCCACAATGCCGTTAAGGCCGAGCACGGAGCCGGTTGCCGTGGTGGTGCCGTCATAGACCTTGTCATTGGCGGACACAGTCACGGTCAGCGCTTTCGGTGTGATGGTGAAGTCCGCGCCGGTGAAGCTGATCGTGTAGTTACCGCCAGCCGAGAGCGAACCCTGGCTGATCGCGTAGGGGCCGCCCGCCACTGTCTCGCCCGCCGCCCGGGTGAGCGCGCCGGTAAAGATGGAAACATCGTCACCGTTCACGAGACCCGCATGGGTGAAGGTAAGCGCGGGGTCCGCGTTACCATAGATCTTGGAGAGCGCGTTTGCCGCCACGGTCAGGCTGGCGGGCGTGATGGTGAAGTCCGCGCCCGTGAAGGCGACGGTGTAGTTGCTGCCCGCGCCAAGCGTGCCTTGGCCAATCGCATAGGTGCCCGCATTGCTGCCCGCCGCGCGGGTGAGTGCGCCGGTGAAGATGGAAGCATCATCTCCGTTCACAAGGCCCGCATGGGTGAAGGTCAGCGCCGGGTCTGCGCCGCCATAGATTTTGGAGAGCGCATTCGCCGTCACGGTGAGGCTGGCCGGATTGATGGTGAGGGCCGCGCCCGTGAAGTCGATAGTGTAGTTGCCGCCAGCGGAGAGCGTGCCAAGGCTGATGGCGTAAGGCCCGCCCGCCACGGTCTCGCCCGCCGCACGGGACAGCGCACCGGTGAAGAGCGAGGCATTATCGCCGCCCACAAAGCCCGAAGAACTGAACGGGATCATGGGATCGGCTTGGCCATAGGTCTTGGAGACGTCAATCGCCGTCACGGAAAGCGTGGCCGGTGTGATGGACGCGCTCGAAGACGCCGTGGAAGAGAGCGTGTAGTTCGAGGCATCCGTGCCCGACAGAGTGAGGCCGCTGACGCTCACGCTCTTGCCAGCGCCCACATTCTTGTTGGCGAAGGCAAAAGTGCCGGAACCGGCCGCCGTCACATCATCGCTGCCCACAATGCCTGTCAGCGCGCCGATGGTGCCCGTTGCCGTGGCCGTGCCGTCATAGACCTTGTCATTGGCCGAAACGGCAACGGTCAGCGTTTTCGGCGTGATGGTCAGGCCCGCGCCCGTGAAATCGATCACATAATTGCTGCTTGCGCCAAGCGTGCCCTGGGTGATGGCGTAAGGGCCGCCCGCCACCGTCTCGCCCGCCGCGCGGGTGAGCGCGCCGGTGATGATGGAGGCATCATCCCCGTTCGCGAGGCCCGAATGGGTGAAAGTGAGCGACGGGTCCGCCGCCCCATAGACTTTCGAGAGCGCATTTGCCGTGATGGCAAGCGTTGCGGGCGTGATGGTGAAGTTTGCGCCGGTGAAGCTCAGCGTGTAGTTGCTGCCCGCCGAGAGCGTGCCCTGGGAAATGGCATAGGGACCGCCCGCCACGGTCTCGCCCGCCGCGCGGGAAAGGGCGCCCGTGAAGACAGAGGCGTCATCCCCGTTCACCAGACCTGCGGAGGTGAAGGTCAAAGACGGGTCCGCCGCCCCATAGACTTTCGAGAGTGCATTTGCCGTCACGGAAAGGCTTGCCGGGGTGATGTTGAAGTCAGCGCCCGTGAAGCTGATCGTGTAATTGCCGCCTGCCGAAAGCGCGCCAAGATTGATGGCATAGGTGCCGACATCGCTGCCCGCCGCGCGGGAAAGCGCGCCGGTGAAGATAGAGGCATTATCGCCGTTCACCAGGCCCGAATGGGTGAAGGTGAAGGCGGGGTCCGCCGCGCCATAGATTTTCGAGACGGCATTGGCCGTCACCGAAAGGGCCGCCGGATTGATGGTGAGGTCCGCACCCGTGAAGTCGATGGTGTAATTGCCCCCGGCAGAAAGCGTGCCCAGATTGATGGCGTAGCTGCCCGCATTTTCCCCCGCCGCGCGGCTGAACGCGCCGGTGATGAGCGTAAAGTCGTCCCCGGCCACAAAACCGGAGGCGCTGAACGGCATCATGGGGTCGGCCTGGCCATAAGTCTTGGAGACGTCAATGGCTTCAACCGAAAGGCTTGCCGGAGTCACGGTCAGGCCATCCACCAGCGGCACATAGGTGATCGAGTAGTTCGACGCATTGCCCGAACCAAAAATGGCATTCGAGGCAAGAATGTCATAGCTGCCGGCATTCGCGCCCGCCACCGTGCCTGCGCTTGTGAGCGTGACGCTGGAAATGCTGTCGCCGGACTGAAGGCCCGTGGCGTCGAAGCCGGTAAGCGAGATCGTCTGCCCGTAAACCTTGCTCACCGCCTGCGGCGTGATGGAGAGCGAGATAATGGCCGGGTCGATGGTCAGCGTGCCGGTATGGGTGATGTCATAACCGAACTGGTCCGAATAATGCCCCTTGATGGCATAGGCGCCAACATTGACCGCGCCGGACAGATTGCTGCCCAGCGTGCCCAGCAGCGCGCCCGCGGAGCCGGAATAGGTCGCCGTGTAGCCGCCGCCATAGGGCGAGCCGTCATAGACCTTGGAAACGTCGTTCGCATCCACCGTGAAGCTGTCGAGGAAGCCGCGCAGCAGCGGCGCTGTGTAACCGTCATAAATGCGCCAGATGGCGCCGGTGCCGCCTTCATCGTCAATATCCCAGCCCGCGCCGGTGAAGGTGGAAAGACCCCGAAGCTGCGCCGTGGTGAGGCCGGTGATGCCGGACGCATCGCCCCCGCCCGTGCCTTTTGCATTTGCAAGGCCTGAGGTTTGAGCATTCCAGAAGGAATTCGAGATGGTGCCGTTGGCGTATTGCCCGACAAAACCGGCAAAATGAGGCGTGGGCGCGGTGCCCGTGACCGATGCCGTGCCGGTCGCATAGACATTGTCGATCGTGCTCGTTTGCACAAGACCGGCGAAACCGCCGACAAACGACGAGCCTGTGGCATTCCCGGTCGCGTAGGAATTGGTGATCTGCGTATTCGAGGAGGCCCCGATAAAACCACCCGCAGAATAGGACCCGGTAGAGACGCTCCCCATCGCGAAAGACCGCGAGATCGTGCCGGCTACGCTCTGACCGACCAGGCCGCCGACGCCTTGCCCCTGACTGGTATTGTAACCACCCGCCCCGGAGACGTTGCCCGTCGCACGGGAAAGATCGATCGATCCTTGATTGAACCCGACAAGCCCCCCGATCGCGGCGGCATCCCCAAATCCCCTCACTATGCCCATAGCGCCGGAGGAGGTGATGGACCCCAAGTTCCACCCGACCAGCCCGCCGACAGAGAGATCATATCCCGTCACATCCACGGACGAGAAGACATTCGTTATGGTGCCTCTGTTGATACCAGCAACGCCGGCTGTCTGCTTATCCCCAATCACGGAGCCGACCGTCTGGACTAGATTCTCGACCCGCCCGGCCGTGCCGATCTCCCCGAAAAGGCCGTTCTTGTCCGTACCCTGACCATTGATGAAGAGCCCAAAGATTGCGTGCCCAGCCCCGTCGAGTGTGCCCTGGAAGGCCGAATTTCTGCCGATCGGGTTGAAGCCCTGGCCCCCATTCCAGAATGAAGTGCCGGAGGCGTCGATATCATTCGCGAGCACGTGATGCTTGGTGAGCATGGACAACATGCCCGCGGAGCCGATGCCCTGGAGGCCGTAAATGTCGGCGATCTGGTAGGGCGTGGCGGACAGGCCATTGCCGCCCAAGGCCCGGATGAAGGTGCCGCCCGTGATGCGGAAATCATCCGCCGCGAAAGAGGGAAGCGTCCCGACCTGGTTCCAGATGCCGCCCTGAAGTTCGAAGCGGCCGAGATCGATGGTGGGCGGCGTGTAGAGGCCGATGCTGCCGCTTGCATCGAGCACAAGGTCCCCGATGCCATTGCCGATGTCCCCGACCATGACAACGAGATTGCCGCCACTGTGCAAGGTCAGGCGGTGGCTGTTATCGAGCCATTCGATATCCGAGCTTTGCAGCGACGCGCTGCTTGCGCCGCTCAAGGTCACATCGCCCGCCGTGCCGATGGTCAAACCGTTCACGCCCGTCACACCCAAGGCGCCGCCTGCGATGATCTGCACGTCCCCGGCGGACCCCGCCGTCAGGCTCGGCCCATAAAGCGTCAGATCGCCCGTGGCTGTCATGTTGCCATCGAGGATGAAGTTGCCGGGGCCCGAATAGAATTTCAGCGCGCCGGTAACGTTCAAGTTCGACGCGGTGGGCGAGATGAAATTGAGATCCGCATCGCTGTAGCTGCCAAACGCGGTGCCCATATCACCGAGTGCGCTGGTCAAGGAGCTGCTATTCGTGTTTACGCGGAAGCTGCCATCCTCAATCGTCAGCCCGTAAAACGAGCCGGAAAGGACATTGGAGAACGCGGCCCCGTCTTGCGGCAGATCGTCGAGGAAGCCGATCATGCCGGACGAGTCGATCTGGCTTGCGTCATAGATCTGGTAGAACGCACCGTTCGCGCCGGTGCTCAGTTTATCGAGCAGCGCGCCATTATTGAGAATGCTGACGGACCCGCCCGCATGCGCCGCGCCACCAATCGTCGCTGTGCCTTTAACGGCGACAGGCGTGGAGGCAAAACGCCATTTGAAATAGGGATAGAGACCGCCCCCGCCGCCCCAGACCGTGCTGCTGAAGCCGGAAGGCAATGAGGACTGCATCTGCGATGTTGTCCGGGACGTGCCGGTGCCGCCTACGCCGGTCGTTTCGCTATCATAATAACCGTTGGTGACGGTGCCGCCGGGGTTACTGCCCGTCAGCCCTCCCACGGCGCCGCCGCCGCGCGCCGTCACATGTCCTGTCGCATAGACATTGTTCAGAGTACCCGAATTCGTCCCGGTAAGACCGCCGACATAAAGGTGCCCTTCAACGATGCCTGCCGCATAAGAATCCTGAATCAGACCGCTAGCAAGATTGCGACCGACAAGGCCACCGGCGTCGCCGACACCAGAGGGCGTCATCAGCACGTTGCCGGAGGCGAAGGACTCGGTGATGATGCCGAAATTCGTTCCCGCCAGGCCGCCCACAAAGGCGTCATTGGCCGTTATATTGGCCGTCGAAAAGCTGCGATGGATGCGACCGGTGGCCTGAATCTCACCGGCAATGCCGCCCGCGTAAGCCCGGCCTTCAATACTGCCGCCGACAATCCCGGTATTGCGGACCGTGCCTGCAAGATAGGCAAATAGGCCGACATAGTTCTTACTTGGGCGGTTGACATAAAGATCGGTAATGGTGTGACCGAAACCGTCCAGGGTCCCGGAAAAGACCCCGCCGATCGGATCGAACCCTTCGCCCGCATTCCAGCCAGACGTGGCAGACGCATCGATATCCACCGCCAGCGCATAATTGCCGGCAAGGTTGGCCTCCATATTCTGCAAATCGGTCACGCCATGGATAAGCGTATAGGCTGTGCCGTTGAGCGAGAGGCTGGCGCCTGCGCCTGAAAACGTGACCGAACCTGCATTGACGATGTGCTCGCCGCCAAAGACAAGCTCAAGGCCAGCGGTGTTGCCGCTTGCCGTCACATCGGCATTGAATTCGATATTGCGCACCGCATCGAGCGTCAGCGTGGTGTTGGCGCTCCAGGTGATGTCATCATTGATGAAGATGTCGCCATTGCCCGCACTGCCGCCATTGTCGCTGTCGAGCGTCACATTGGTGCCGGAAAGATTTGCGGAAACGGTGGCGCCCGTAATGTCACCGCCGGATGCGGCAACGGTCAGATCGTTCGGGTCGATAAGCCAGGTGCCCGTCTCGCCATCTTCCGCCAGCGTGGTGACGCGCGCCGTGTCTGCAATGTCGATCTGCTTGCCGGAGGTTTCAACGAAACCGCCAGCCGCCCCCTTGCCGCCTTTCGCCTCTGCCGTGCCGGAGAACGACATGTGCTGGTCCGCGATGAGCACTGCCTCGCCGCCATCCTTGCCCGCCGCTTCGGCGGAGACATCCACATGGCCTGAAAGCGCGATATTCTTTGCATCGACGTCGATTTCGCCGCCCGCGCCATCCGCGTTTTTCGCTTCGATGGTGCCGGAGATTTCCGCATTGCCGGAGGCGGTGAGAAGCACGCGCCCGTTCCGGGTAGCGCTGCCCGTCGCGCGGATGACGCCATCGGTGTTGCCCGCAAGCGCATAGACATTGCCGTTTGCCGCGGCAAGCTGCACTTCAGCGGCAATGACCGCGCCTTCATTCGTCACGTCACCTGCCGGGCCCGCGCCCTGAATGAAGACGCGCTGGCCCGTGCCTTCGGTCTGGAGCAGCACGTCACCCGCCGCTGCGAGCGAGGCTTCGCCCGCCGCATTGAGCGTGCCGGTATTGGTGACGGCGCGGCCGATCAGCACCACGTCGCCGTTCTGCGAGACGATGCGGCCTGCATTCACCACATCGCCTTCAGAAGCACCGGCAAAGCGCATGGCGCCGCCATCCATGAAATCTTCATTGGCAATGTCGCGGGTGGAGGCAACGAAAGAGCCGCCGGTCACAACTTCCCCGCCGGGGCCAACCACAATGCCGTTCGGATTGATGAGGAAGGCCGAGCCCGTTGCCGTCAAAAGCCCGTCAATGCGCGAGAGGTCCGTGCCGGTCACGCGGTTCAGCGTTGCGCCTGCGCCGTTCTGGATCGAAACCGTGTTGCCCGCGCCGATGGAAAAACCCTGCCAGTCGATAATCCCGGCCATGGAGCTTTGCGTGATGGTCGCGCTCACCCCGTTCGACTGGATGGCGCCTGCCCCCGCGACGAACTGGCCGCCCGTGGGCAACGCATCTGCGGCAAGAGCGGGAGCGGCATAACCGCTTGCGAGAATCGTTGCGCCCAACAAAGCCTGGCGGCTTGCCCAACGGCCTGCCTTGATCAACGGCACCCCAGAAGCCATGAGAATCCCCTCTCGCTCGGTCAATGAACCCTGAGAGAGAAGAAACAGAAAACTTGCTGTCGAATCCAGCGTTTTATTTATGTTTCCTTAATTTATATCGCCGAATTTTCATGGATTCTTTTACCTATTCAGAAGACGCTCAGTTATTTACTTTATGAATACATATATTCATAACGAGAATATGCTAGAGGCGAATGCTGCACAGAGCGGCAGGCTGTGCTAGAAAACTTTCCGTTTTCTAAAGTGAGCGTGACCCTTCGAAGGGCAGGCGTGATGCAGGGAGCCCGATGAATATCCGACAGCTCGATCTCAACCTGCTTCTCGTCTTCGATGCGGTTTACCGGGAGCGCTCCATCAGCGCGGCGGCGCGCAAGCTCGACCTTTCCCAGCCTGCGGTTTCCAATGCGCTCAGGCGGCTGCGCAAATTCACCGGCGACACGCTTTTCTTCCGCTCCGGCAATGAAATGATGCCGACGCGTACGGCGAATGCGCTTGCCATTCCCGTCTCCCATGCGCTTTCGACGGTGGAGGAAAGTCTTTCTTCCCTGCGCGCGTTCGATCCGCGCACCTCGACCCGCGTTTTCCGCCTTGGCATCAATGATTTCATGCGCGTCACGCTGGTGCCTGCGCTTGCCAACCTGCTTGAGCAGGAAGCCCCGAATGTGCGGCTCGAATTTACGGGCGAAACACCGAACCCGCCCGTCCTTCTCGAGGCATTGCGGCGCGGGGAGACGGATATTTCGATCCTTCCCCTCGGCGCCGTGGCGGCGGAAAAGGATATTTCTTTCAGCGCCTTCAACTCCGACACGCTGGCCGTCGTAGCCCGCGCGGAACACCCGATCTTCGATTCCGGGACTCCAGTGAGCACAGAAGCGCTTGCATCCGTGCGCTATGTCACGACAAACAACGCGCCCGCCTTGCGCGCGCTTGCCGAAACCGTCTTCGCCGAACATGGTATCGAGCGCGATGTCGCCTGCGTCATGCCCGACACATCGACGATCCCCTCCATTGTGGAGATGACGGACTATCTTGGCATTGTCGGCAAAAGCTTCCTCAAGCGCCATCAGCGCGACCACGCCATCGCCGAGGTCAAGACGCCTTTCACTTTCCCGCAAATCAAGGCCGGTCTCGTCTGGGCCAGAAGCGCGGATGAAGATCAGGGCCTGCAATGGCTCCGACACAAGGCGGAAGGCATTCTGAAGAGCGCCGTGACGGTGGGGGAATAAAGATAGCGATTTTTATTTGGCGCTACGCATGTTCCAAGGCAATTCATAAGACTTGATCAAGCCCAACTCTAAACCAGCCGATCCGTGAACAGGCAGCCCATTCCATTCAAGGTTTTGTGGCTGCGCAACAAGAATATCTATATCGAAATTCGAACGAAGTTCCTGCTTGAGAATATTGTTAAGGCGCAAGCTGGTTCGTTGAGACTTACCGGGTTTGGCATAAAAATAAAGACGCTTAGCCAACCCCATTGTCGCAACGCCGACGTACATTGCTTTGCCGTCTTTTGTGAAGGCATATACACCTTCGCCTCTCGGTAGCTGGTCGGGCCTTACTAGATGCCCGTCAGAATCGAGCCGCCACCCACACGCATGAACGAACCCTGCATTCAACAAAGTTAGCACTGTAAGTTCCGGCTTCCTTACCACACCAACCATATCTCTGGAGCGCTTCAGGGGCTGATCTCGTTTCAAAACGTTATATGCATGCTGGTATCTCACGCCAACAGCAGATGCGATTTCAGAAACTGTAAGGCCTTTAGCCGCAAGCTGACGTATTTGGTCTGCTTTAGTCATCCGCTTTGTGGGTCCTTAAAAGTCCACAAACTCAGCACAATCAACCGAGTTAAACCCGAGCAAGAAAAAGCGTACCCCTCACGCCCCGCCATAGCCCGGCAGCGGCCGGATGAGGCGGCGGAAGAGGTGGTAGATCAGCACGCCGAAAAACGCCCAGCCTGCATGCACGGCGAGAATGACCGCGATGCGGTTTGCGACCGGCGCGCCCGAACTCATCAGCATCTGCACATAGAAGAGACCGGCATAAAGAATGCCGCCCCAAAGGATGGCGTAGAAAGGCGCGCGCCACCAGGGGATGCCGCGCAGCCGGTCGAAGAGATAGACGCAGAGCAGCTGGCCTGCGAAAAGCGCGCCCGCGAAGGTCGCCATCACGGGCAGAGAGGCGAGCGAGGAGCGCACGCCGCCGATGCCATACGTGTAAACCGCCCAGATGAAGACTCCGGCGGCCACCACCCAGGAGAAGAGCACCGCGCTCATGGTCAGGCCCGGCCCATAACGCCGGTTGATAAGGCAAAGCACGAGAAAAATGGCCGGCAATACAGCATGGCCATAGGTCAGCCAGTAGCCGGGGTTGAGATACCATTGTTCCGGGGGAAAGGCGTCGAAGGCCGTTACATAGAGATTGCGGCCGGTATAGGCGGCGGCAAAGACGGCGAGCAGCGCCGCAACCGGCAGCAGCAGCGAGACAAACGCGCTGAATGCTCTCGACAAGACGCCCGGCTCAGCGCTGGTTTGACGCGCGTCCGCAGAGTGATCGCTCATTTCAGTACCCCCAATCGGGGAACTCTAGCGGGAATGGACAGCAGGCGGAAAGAGGGGCAGCGCAAAAAAGCGGCCCTTTGGGGGCCGCCTCCGCATCTTTCGGCGTTTAAGATTAACCGGGAAACCCCCGGTTAAGGCCGGTTTGGGCCGTTCAGGCCGCAGCCTGCGCCTTTTTCTGGAGCGCGCGCTTCACCTTGAGCGCACGGTCAGAAAGCTGCGCGTCATGCGCTTTCAGGAGGAAAGCGTCGAGGCCACCCACATGTTCCACCGAGCGCAGGGCGTGGGCGGAGACGCGAAGACGCACCCCGCTGCCCAGACCGTCGCTCAGAAGCGTCACATTGCACAGGTTAGGCATGAAGCGGCGGCGGGTTTTACGGTGTGCGTGGCTCACATTGTTGCCCGTCATCACACCTTTACCGGTCAGTTCGCAACGGCGTGCCATTGCTCGTTCCTCGTTTGCTCTGGCGCCCTGGACTGCCCGGAAAAGCCGGGAAACCGGCCATTTCGGCCGCACACATCTCAAAGGCGGGTTATTCCATGAAAAACAGCGCGTCGCGCGCTGTCCTTGAAGGCGGCACATATAGCCGCCGCTCCCCGGCCCGTCAAGCCCGAAGGGCCCCGGTTTCAGGGCTTTGACCGGCCTTATCCGTCCTTCAGAACGAGAGCCAGCAGCTCCCTCGCCGCCGCCGTCGGGGTGACCTCACCCCTTGCCACTTCCCCTTCCAGAGAGGCGAGGCGCTTCTTTGTCCCCTCATGGGTGCGGACATGGGCCATCAGCCCTTCGCGCAGCTCCGTCCACATCCAGGCGCGGGACTGGGCGGCGCGCATTTCGGTGAGGGTCCCGGTCTCGCGCATCACCTCTTCATAGCGGCGCACCGTCTCCCAGACTTCCGGCAGGCCCTTATTCTCGATGGCCGAGACAAGCTGAACTTCCGGCGTCCAGTGCTGGGTCTTGGGCCGCATCAGGTGAAGGGCGGTCTTGTATTCGATGGCGGCGCGCTTGGCGGCGGGCAGAAGGTCGCCGTCCGCCTTGTTCACCACCACGAGATCCGCAAGCTCCATAATGCCGCGCTTGATGCCCTGAAGCTCATCGCCGCCGCCGGGCGAGAGCAGAAGGAGGAACATGTCCACCATGTCCGCCACCGCGGTTTCGGACTGGCCAACACCCACGGTTTCCACGATCACCACGTCAAAACCGGCTGCTTCCACCAGCAGCATCGCCTCGCGGGTGCGCCGCGCCACGCCGCCCAGCGTGCCGCCGGACGGTGAGGGGCGGATGAAGGCATCCGGGTTGCGGGCCAGTTCCTCCATGCGGGTCTTGTCGCCCAGGATCGAGCCGCCGGTGCGCGCAGATGACGGATCGACGGCGAGCACGGCGATCTTGAGGCCCTCGCCCGTCAGAAAACCGCCCAAGGCTTCGGTGAAGGTGGATTTGCCTACTCCCGGCGCCCCGGAAAGGCCGATCCGCACCGCATTGCCCGTCTCAGGCAGCAGTTCGGCCAGCAGTTTCTGGGCAAATTCCTGGTCATCGGCGCGGGACGATTCGACATGGGTGATGCCCCGGGCCAGCGCCCGGCGGTTGCCCTTGCGGATGGCTGCCGCCATTTCCGCGACGTCCGGCAGGCTACGGCCGCGCGCGGGCTTTTCGGCGGTTTTTTGCGGGCTCTTATCCATGCCTGTTGCATACTCGGGAAAGGCTTTTGCGTCCAGATTGCTTATGCGCCGGACCTTTGCCGTTCAGCCGCGGTTCAGGCGGCATTGGCGAGGCTTTATCGCATGAAAAGAGAAGAGGGAGATATGACCATCCGGGTGCCCTTGATGCGGGGGGCGCTGTGCGCCGCGCTTCTGGTGCTGCTCGCCCTGCCCCTGCCCCGGCTTGCCAATGCGGCCAGCCATCCGCCGGAAGAAGGGCGGCTTCTCACCCTTTCCTATTCCATCGCCCTTGGCGGCTTTCATGTGGGCGCGGCCAATATCGAAGCACGGCTGGCGGATGGCGCCTATGACATGGAAGGGCGTCTCAAGACGGACGGGTTCATCGAGCGCTTTTTCAAGGCGGTTTATGAGCTGGAATCGGAAGGCGGGGTGGAAGAAAGCCAGCTCCGGCCCGCCCGGTTCCGCTCCCTCACGCTGGAGCCTGACAGACGGCGCGAGGTGGTGCTGCGCTATGGGAAAGACGGCCTTGCCCGCATGCAGGCCGAACCGCCTTATGAGGACGGCTATGGGCCCGGGCTTTTCACCTCCCACCGCAAGGACACGCTCGACCCCTTGAGCGCGCTCCTATTGCCGATTGCTGAAGGCGCCGATCCTTGCCGCCGCATGCTGCCGGTTTTTGACGGGCGGCGGCGCTATGATCTGCGCATGAGCCCGGATGGCGAAACGGCGAAGGCGAGGATCGGCAGTTATCAAGGCAAACTCACCCGCTGCAAGATCACGGTCATTCCCCGTGGCGGCGAGCGCAAGGCGGTGCTTGAGGCCCTGAAACGGGAAGATTCCATAAGGGTCTGGCTCGCGCCTGCCGATGACGGGCGTATCTGGGTGCCGCTGCGCATCACCCTGCGCACCCCGCTTGGCAGTGCCGTGGCGCTGGCCACGGATTTTCAAACCGCAAAAGCCAAGTAAGGCTCCATTCCCCTTGCCGCGGCCCGGCCATCGCCCCATCATCAAAGCGGGGCATAGGCGGAGAGACGGCATGACGCGTGGCACGGCGGGAAAATGGCAGGCCAGGCAGCTGGGCGCAGCAGCAGGCCTGCTTTGCGCCTTTCTTGCCGTTCCTGTCTCCCTTTCAGCCAAAAGCGAGGACGCGCCCTCTCTCCTTGAAAGCGGGCTCTTCGATACGGACCGCGCCGCCATTACCGCCGTCGATCTTTCTTATGAGGTTTATGGCGGCGGGTTTCATGTGCTGTCTCTTGCCACGCAGGCCATCGTCACGCCGCGGCGCTATGAAATCGTCTCGCGGCTGGAGACGCGCGGCATTGCCGATACGCTTTTCAACGGGCAGATGGACAGTCAGGCGCATGGGCTGATGACGCCGGCCGGGCCGGAGCTGCTCACTTACGCGCAGGATTATGCAGGCTATTTCGGTGAACGTTCGGTGGATATTGCCCGCACAGCGGACGGCTCCTATGAGGTCACCGCCGAGCCGCCGGACGGCATTCATGCCGACGGGTCCCTGCCCGCGCATACGCTGCGCGGCACGATCGATCCTTTGACGGCGAGTGTCTTTACCGCAATCAACGACACGGACGAGCCCTGCGCGCAGGTCGTTCCCGTTTTCGACGGGCGGCGGGCTTTCCGCCTGCGCTTCCGCCCGGACGGCGAGGAAGTGCTGCAGCCGGAGTCCGAAAATGCCTATGCGGGCCCCGCCCTGCGCTGCAAGGTGACGTATGAAGCCGTCGCCGGGTTCAGCCGGGACTGGTATATCGATCAGGCGAAAGACCCTCTGAAGCCCTTCACGATCTGGCTTGCCACCTTTGAAAGCGCGGACAAAGAAGAAGGCGCACCGGACCGCTTCAATGTCCCCGTGCGCCTTCTGATCGAAACGCGTTATCTCAATGGCGTGGCGCATCTGAGCCGCGCCATCATTGACGGCGAGGAACGCACCTCGCTCAACGCCTCAGCGCAGCCTTAGGCCGCCGCGCGCCGGCGCTCACCGATAAGGCGAAGCACTTCACGCGCACAGTCGAGAATGTTGGAGCCTGGGCCGAAGATGGCCGCGGCGCCCGATTCCATCAGGAAGTCGTAATCCTGACGCGGCACGACGCCGCCCACCGTCACTACGATGTCATCCGCGCCTTCTTTCTTCAGCGCTTCGACAAGCTGGGGCACCAGCGTCTTGTGGCCTGCGGCAAGACTCGAAATGCCGATCACGTGCACGTCGTTTTCCACCGCATCGCGGGCGGCTTCTTCCGGCGTCTGGAAGAGCGGGCCGACATCGACGTCGAAACCGAGATCGGCAAAGGCGGTTGCCACCACCTTCGCGCCGCGGTCGTGACCGTCCTGGCCCATCTTCACGACGAGCATGCGCGGACGGCGGCCTTCCTTCTCGGCGAAAGCGTCGATTTCCGCCGTCACCTTCTTGAATTCATCATCGCCTTCATAGGCTTGGCTATAGACACCCGACACGGATTTTACCTCCGCTCTGTGACGTCCGAAAACCTTTTCCATGGCATCGGAAATTTCACCGACCGTTGCCCGCGCACGCGCCGCATCCACGGCGAGGGCGAGCAGATTGCCGTTGCCTTCCGCGCCCTTGGTGAGCGCCTCAAGGGCCGCCGTGCATTTGGCGTCGTCACGGGAGGCACGGATCTTCTTCAGATGCTCGACCTGCGATTTCAGCACCTTGGCATTGTCGATATCGAGAATCTCGATCGGCTCTTCCTTGTCGACCTTGTATTTGTTGACGCCGACCACGACTTCCTCACCCCGGTCGATGCGCGCCTGCTTGCGGGCGGCGGCTTCTTCGATCTGGAGCTTCGGCATGCCGGATTCGACGGCCTTCGTCATGCCGCCCAGCTCTTCGACTTCCTGAATGAGCTTCCAGGCAGATTCAGCCAGCGAATGGGTCAGCGTTTCGATGTAGTAGGAGCCGCCCAGCGGATCGATCACATTGGTGATGCCCGCCTCTTCCTGAATGACGAGCTGCGTGTTGCGCGCGATGCGGGCGGAGAAGTCCGTCGGCAGCGCAATCGCTTCGTCCAGTGCGTTGGTGTGAAGGCTCTGCGTGCCGCCCAGCACCGCAGCCAGTGCTTCCAGCGTCGTGCGGATCACGTTGTTATAGGGGTCCTTTTCCGTCAGCGAGACACCCGAAGTCTGGCAGTGCGTGCGCAGCATCAGAGATTTTGGGTCCTTTGCGCCGAACTCGCTCATGATGCGGTGCCAGAGCAGACGCGCGGCGCGCAGCTTTGCCACTTCCATGAAGAAGTTCATGCCGATGGCAAAGAAGAAGGAAAGGCGCGGCGCGAAGGCGTCCACATCGAGGCCGCCTTCCTGCGCGGCGCGCACATATTCCATCCCGTCGGCCAGCGTGAAAGCTAGTTCCTGCACCTGCGTCGCACCGGCTTCCTGCATGTGATAGCCGGAAATGGAGATGGTGTTGAAGCGCGGCATGTTTTCGGAGCAGAAGGCGATGATGTCCGAAATGATGCGCATGGAGGGCTTGGGCGGATAGATATAGGTGTTCCGCACCATGAATTCTTTCAGAATGTCGTTCTGGATCGTGCCCGCAAGCTTTTCCGGACCGACGCCCTGCTCTTCCGCCGCCACGATGTAATTCGCCATGATCGGGATCACGGCGCCGTTCATGGTCATGGAGACGGACATCTCATCGAGCGGGATGCCATCGAAGAGCACCTTCATGTCCTCAACGGAGTCGATCGCCACACCGGCCTTGCCCACATCGCCGACAACGCGGGGATGGTCGCTGTCATAGCCGCGGTGCGTGGCGAGGTCGAAGGCGACCGACAGGCCCTTCTGACCGGCGGCGAGGTTGCGGCGGTAGAAAGCGTTCGACTCTTCTGCCGTCGAGAAGCCCGCATACTGACGGATGGTCCAGGGGCGGCCCGCATACATGGTGGCCTGGGGTCCGCGCATATAAGGCGCAAGGCCCGGCAGCGTGTTGGCGTCAAACCCTTCACCCGCGATCCGTTCCAGATCCTCGGCGGTGTAGAGCGCCTTCACGTCGATCCCTTCCGGCGTATGCCAGGTCAGGCTGTCGACGGACTTGCCCTTCATCTGCTTGCTTGCCAGTGCTTCCCAGTCTTTCAGCGATTTCTTGTCGGCCATGACGCGGCTTCCCCGTCTATCTTGCAAAGAGGGCGCGGCCAAAACATGCGCACCCGTTTTTCCGCAGAATACCTGCTTTTGGCGCGGAGTATCTGCAAAGGCCCGGCCCGGGTCAACGGAAGCGCGCGCCTTCTTTCGCCCGCGCAAAACTGCCGTAGGGGCATCAAGCAAAAACCGCGGGTGAGTGTGCCCTCCTGCCAGTCCACCGGCCTGCCGCCTTCCGGGCGGCGGTCTCCGGGCCCCTGATTTTCCCTATCCTTAACGAAGGCCTAAGGGCCGGGCGGCATTTGTCCGATAATAACACAGATGCAGGCCCATTTCGCCTCCCGGCGCCGCTCAAGCTGGAACGGACCTTTTTCATTTAGAAGAAACTTTACGTATCCCCGTCATAAGAGAGGAACGGCAGGGGCCCGCGGGCGGGCCCACCGGGGTGCTCAAGAGGCGTGTCTTGTCCGAGGGGAACGGAAAAACGAGAGAAAATGCAGGCGCGGCCACCGACGCCGCGCCAAATGCCGTGCCGGAAGGTACCCGGCGCCGCATCCGCGCGACGCAATTTCTCCGGCTCGCGCATGGGCACCGGTCCGTCTCGCTGGCCACCCTTATCCTTGCCGTCATCATGGGCACAGCGCTGCAGACGCCCTACCCGCCCTTCGTGCCTGTGCTCTGGGTCGGCGCCAATTTTCTTCACACCGCCGCTGTCGTTCTTTTTCTGCGGCGGGCAGCGCAGCAAGAAAATGCAGTAGCGGCCGATCCGATGCCGTGGATCAACCAGTATGCGCTGCTTTATAGCGCGGGCTGTGTGATCTGGGCTGCCATGGTGCCAGTGTTCTGGAGCGCGGAGGCGCCTGAGCAATCGCTTTATGTCATGCTGATTGTGGTCTCCACTTCCTTCTTCACGCTGAACACGCTTGCGCCTTTGCGGCGCATCTTCCTGGCCGCCAATATTCCTTTTATTACCCTGATGTGTATTGCGCCGTTCATTCTGGACAGCGTGGTCAGCCCTGCCATATTCGCTCTCAACACAACCGCGCTGCTGATCAACTTTCTGATCGCGATACGCATCGAACAACGCGATTTCGAGTCCCAGCTTCTCACGGTCCGGCATGAAGAACTGATAAGCGACCTTGAAAGCGCGCGCGACATTGCGGAAAACGCGCTTACCAGCGCCAAGCAGGCAAATTCGGAGCTTTCGTCTCAGGAAGAACTCTTCCGCGCACTGGTCGAGAACGCCAAAGACGGCATCATACTCACCGATACCGCCGGGAACATCCGCTATATGTCGCCTTCCGTGCGCAATCTGGGATACGACCCCTCGGTCTTTCTCGGCGTCCATATTTCCGATCTGCTTACCCCCGACACGCGGCGCATCGCCATGGGGCATTTTCAAACGCCTTCCCGCAAAGCCTTCCCGCCGCTCTCCATTACCGATCAGATCCTCACGCCGACCGGGCGGCGCATCTGGGTGGAAGCGCGCATCAAGGACATGCGGCAGGACCCGAATGTGGGCGGCTTCGTGATCAACATCCGCGACATCACGGAACGCAAGCGTATAGATGAAGAACTGGCCGAACATCTGGAAGTGCTGAATGCGCTTGCTCATAACGCTTCGCTCGACACGATCCTTCTGCGGCTCATGTGCAATATCGAAAAGACGAATCCGGCTATCCGCGCTGTCCTCGTCACGGTCGAAAACGGGCGCCCGCAGAACGTCATTGCCCCGTCGCTGCCGCGCGCCTTCAAAGAAAGCATTCTTTCAGGCACCGTTCCCTATCAGGGCCTGATCGCGGGCACCCATGCCTCCGGCGCCGCGCATCAGGCCAAGAGCCTCATTGTGCCGAATGCCGATATGGAAGGGCTGAACCCAGCGCTTGGCGATATGATGCAGCAGATGGGCCTGCGCGCTTTCTGGTCTCAGCCCTTGCATACGCGCAAAGGACGCCTTCTGGGCACGCTTGCCATTTTCCACATTCAGCCGCACACGCCGAGCGCGCGCGAACTCAGCCAGACAGATGGGGCCGCGCATCTGGCCGGCCTTGCCATCGAACGGCGCCAGCATGAAGACGAGCTGCGCGAAGCAATGGAACGGGCCGACCTTGCCAACCGCGCCAAGTCGCGCTTCCTCGCCACCATGAGCCACGAGCTCAGAACGCCGCTCAATGCGATTATCGGCTTTTCCGAAATCATGCATACGGAGCTTTTCGGCGCTCTGGGCGACGCGCATTATTCCGACTACGCCAAGGACATTCTGATGAGCGGACGGCACTTGCTCTCCGTGATCGACGACATTCTCGACATTTCGAAAATCGAGGCCGGGCGCTATGAACTCGAAGACCGGGATGTGACCATCGAGGATGTGATCGAATGGTCCGTGCTGCTCACCCAGCCCAAGGCGAACGAGAAACACATCACCATCGAAAGCACGCTTGTGCCGGAACTGCCGGGGCTGATTGCGGATCTGCGCGCCATGCGGCAAATCCTGCTCAACCTGCTCGCCAATGCGGTGAAGTTCACGCCGAATTACGGGCGGATTTCCATCAATGTGGAAATCGCGGCCAATGGCGGGCTTGAAATCACGGTCCGCGACACGGGCATCGGCATTCCTGCCGACAAGATCGAGTATGTGATGCAGCCCTTCGGTCAGGCGACGAACCACTTGACCGAACATCAGTCAGGCACCGGCCTCGGGCTGCCGATCTGCAAATCCCTTATCGAAATGCATGAGGGCACCCTCGAACTTGAGAGCCGGGAAAACGAAGGCACCACCGTGCGCCTCTGGCTTCCGCCCGCGCGCCTGCGCATGGCGGACGCCGTGCTTGCGGCTCACTGAATTTGCTCAAATAAAAACGGGCGCGGTTTCCCGCGCCCGTTCCAATCACCGTGAAAGGTGGAGCCCTTACTCCGCAGCCGCTTTCTTTGCAGCCGGCTTTTCGATGAAGCCGAAGAGGTGGCCGCCCACTTTACGGATCTGGATTTCCTCAGAGCCTTCCGTGATCCGGTAGCGGCGGTGGTGACGGTAGATGTGCTCGAAGGGCTTGTGGCGGGAATAACCAATCGCGCCATGCACCTGAATGGCAAGGTCCGCCGCCTGGCAGACGAGGCGGTTTGCGCGGTAGTTGCACATGGAGACCTTGTCCGAAAGGTAACGCGCTACATCCGGCTTCGACATGCGGTCCATTTCCCACGCCGTCTTGTAGACGAGGTTGCGGATCATCTCGCATTCGGTATGCGCTTCAACGAGCGGGAACTGAATCGCCTGGTTGGAGGCGAGCGGCTTGCCGAAAGGCGCGCGCTCCTTGGCATATTTCACGCTTTCATTGATGCAGAACTGCGCCGCGCCAACACCGGAAGCGGCCTGGCGGATGCGGTTCTCATGCACGAAGTGCTGCGCCAATGCCAGACCGTTTTCCGGCTCACCGAAGACAGCCGTGTCCGGCACCCAGACATTGGTGAAAGAGACACGCGGATGGTCAGTCGGCATGTTGAAGGTCCAAAGATATTCCTCGACCTTCACGCCGGGCGCATCGGTCGGCACGATGAGGCAGGTGATGCCGCGGGCCGAGCCGTCCTTGCCGGAGGTGCGGGCGAAGAGAAGATCATGGGTGGCGACATGCATGCCGGTGTTCCACATCTTCTCGCCATTGATGAGCCAGCCATCCACACCGTCGCGCTTTTCGGGCACGGCTCGGGTTTCCATCCAGGTGGCGTCGGAGCCGTGCTTGGGCTCGGTCAGGCCGAAGGCCATGCGCACCTTGCCCTCGATGGAGCCTTCGATGAAGTCCTTCTTCTGCTGCGGCGTGCCGAAGTCGCGCAGCATCAGCACGGTCGGGAAGTTGCCGACGATCGACATTTCGTTCTGCAGATCGTTGTGCAGGCCAAGGCCCTTTGCCGCCAGATGTTCGCGGATCACGGCCATGCCGAGATTGGTGCCGTTCTGGCCGCCATATTCTTCCGGCAGCGCATAGCGCAGATGGCCCGCGGCATCGGCCCGGCGGCGCATCTCGGAGAGAAGCATCTCCCAGTCATGGCGCGGCAGACCGTCATTGTCCCAATCCGTGCGGGCATGTTCGCGGCGGTGATCGAAGAAGCGGTTATTGTCGTCCTGCTCCTGAAGCGGCTTGATTTCCTTTTCGATGAAGTCATCGAGGATCAAGAGATAGTCACGCAGATCCTGCGGGATATCGAAATCCATTTGTCGTTCCTCCCAATTGGCATAACGCCGTTATATAAATGACCACTGCGCGAACTATATCCGGTATGCGGGCATGGAAAAGCGCTGGATGCGCAAAGAGGGGTATGACGTCGCGTCAATGCGCCGGAGCGTTTTCCACAGAAGGTTAAACCGGACCGTGCGGAACGCGCCCCGTTAACGTTTCGTCCGCTCAGGAACTTCTTCAGCCACAAGACCTAGCGGTGAACGGAACACGAAAATCGCCATGTGAGTGATTCGGACGCGATTCGTTTCCTAATTGATCCGTTTCTTAACGAACGCCCTTTAACCATTTGCCGGAGGCCCTTTCCGGGCGCTCTTGGCGCTTGCGAAAGCGGCCAATTCCACCCATGGTGCCCCGGCAATGACGAAGCGTCCCCCACACGATCTAGTATATGCCGACACTCGGAGCGGCGCGGTATTGGGGCCGACCAATACGGGCAAGACGCATCTGGCCATCGAGCGGATGCTCGGCCACCGCACGGGCATGATCGGGCTGCCCCTCCGCCTCCTGGCCCGGGAGGTTTATGACCGCATCCGCGCCAGGATCGGCGCGCCCTCCGTCGCGCTTCTGACCGGGGAGGAAAAGATCGTGCCCGCCCGGGCGCGCTACTGGGTCTGCACGGTGGAGGCCATGCCGGTGAGCCAGCCGGTGGATTTTCTGGCCATTGACGAAATCCAGCTCGCCGGTGACCGTGAGCGCGGCCATGTCTTTACTGACCGGCTTTTGCGTGCCCGCGGCATCGAAGAGACGCTGTTTCTGGGCTCGGAAACCGCGCGCCCGCTTCTGCAAAAGCTGCTGCCCCGCGCGCATATCGAAACACGGCCGCGGTTTTCGGAACTGACCTTTGCCGGGCCGCGCAAGCTCACCCGCCTGCCGCGCCGCTCGGCGGTCGTCGCCTTTTCGGCGGAGAATGTCTATGCGATAGCCGAGCTGATCCGCCGCCAGCGGGGCGGGGCGGCGGTCGTCATGGGCTCGCTTTCCCCCCGCACCCGTAATGCGCAAGTCGCGCTTTATCAGAACGGTGATGTCGATTTTCTGGTGGCAACGGATGCGATCGGCATGGGCCTCAACATGGATATCGACCATGTGGCCTTCGCCCAGACGGAGAAATTCGACGGCCGCGTCCACCGCCCCTTGCGCGCCTCAGAGCTTGCCCAGATTGCAGGCCGTGCCGGGCGCTATGCCAATGACGGCACCTTCGGCACCACGGGGGATGCCGCGCCCCTTGATGCGGAAACGGTGGAGCGGATCGAGGAGCATGTTTTCGAGGCGGAGCGCCAGTTTCAATGGCGCAATACCGATCTCGACTTTTCCTCTCTGGACCGGCTGATTGCGAGCCTGGAAGAGACGCCGAAACGGGCGGGTCTCACCCGCGCGCCCATGACCAGCGATCTTGAAGCGCTCATTCTGATGGGCCGGGAGGATGAAATCCGCACCCGCGCGGCAACCGAAGACGGCCTCAGGCGTTTATGGGAAGTTGCGCAAGTCCCCGATTTCCGCAAAATCATGGCCAGCGAGCATGCTGCGCTTCTGTCACGCCTCTATCTTTTCCGGATGGAAGACGGGATCATTCCCGAAGACTGGCTTGCCAAACAAGTTGCACTGACCGACAAAACGGAAGGTGATCTTGATGCGCTTTCCACCCGCATTGCCCATATGCGGACCTGGGCCTTCGTTGCGAACAGAAACGGATGGCTTAAGGACCCCGGGCATTGGCAAACGCGGACGCGCGAGATAGAGGATAGGCTTTCTGACGCGCTGCATGAACGGCTGACACAGCGCTTTATTGACCGGCGCACCAGCGTGCTTATGAAACGCTTGCGTCAAAACGAGGAACTGATGGCGTCAATTACTGCTGAAGGCGAAGTGCTGGTGGAGGGCGAGTATGTCGGCCGCCTTCAAGGGTTCACATTCGTGGGTGACCCCCGCGCGGAAGGTGTGCATGACAAGATCCTGCGCGAAGCCTCGCAAAAGGTGCTGGCAAGCGAGATTGCCGCGCGCGCAGGCCGCCTTGCCGCCGACGGTGATGGCGCGTTTTCTCTCAGCGAACATGGACGCATTCTCTGGAGCGGACAGACCGTCGCGCGCCTGGTGAAGGGCGAGAGCGCGCTCAAGCCCCGCGTGGAGCTTATCGCTTCGGAACAGCTTACCGGCCCGGCGCGCGAGCAGGTGCAGACACGCCTTGAGGCCTGGACTGCCGCGCATATCGGCCATGTGCTCGAACCGCTTGTAAAACTCGGCGCAGCGGAAGACGTGACCGGTCTTGCACGCGGCATCGCGTTCCAGCTTGGCGAGAACCTTGGCGCGCTCCGCCGCGAACAGGTCTCCGAAGAACTGAAAGAACTCGATCAGCCCGCCCGCGCCCAGCTGCGCAAGCACGGTGTGCGCTTTGGCGCCTATTCGGTGTTCATGCCCGCGCTCTTGAAGCCCGCCCCCGCGCGGCTTCTGCTCATTCTCTGGACGCTTGCCCGCGAAACGGAAAAGGCCGACCCCTTCGAGGATCTGCCCGCCCCGCCCGCACCGGGCCTTACCTCGGCGCCTGCGGAAAAGGAAGCGCCGCAGGGCTTTTATGATGCGCTGGGTTTCCGGGTTTGCGGCACGCGCGCCGTGCGGCTCGACATGCTGGAGCGGCTGGCCGATCTCATCCGCCCCATTATCGCCGAGCGCCGTTTCAATGGCGGCTTCCGCGTAACGCCGGACATGATGTCGCTGGTTGGCTGCTCGGGCGAAGAGTTCGCCGGGCTGCTGCGCGGTCTCGGCTACCGGATGCAGCTTGAGAAAGTGCCCGCCGCCGCGATCGAGGCGGAGCGTCTTGCCCAGGAAAACGCCATCGCGGACAAGCAGGCAAAGGACAAGAAGAAGCAGGAAAAGGCCGCCCCTGCGCAGACGGCGCAAATGGCCGCCGCCCCGGAAGAAGTCCCTGCCGGGGAAACACCCGCAGCAGAGGCGGCGCGCCCTGCTGAGGCGGAGGCGGCACCGGAAACAGAAGCTCCTGCCGAACCGTCTGCCGGCGACCCTCAAAGCCCGGCAGAAGAAAGCTCGGCGCCGCCGTCGCATGAAGAAACAGGCCCTGCCGCGGCTGAAGAAACCCTGCCTGCGGATCTGCCAGAAAAGACGGAAGCTGCAGAACCTGCACCGCAAGAGACCGCTGCCCCCGCAGCGCCGGAAGAAACGGCAAAAGACGAGGCTGCCCCTGCCGCTCCCGCCGCCGATGAGATGGTGGAAGCGGAAATCTGGCGGCCTCAGCGCAAGCGCCATGGCAAGCATCCGGGCAAGCCCCATCACCGGCGCGCCGGCGCCCCCGGCGAAGAGGGCGCGGCCAGAGAATTTCAGGGCAAACGCCCGCCCCGCAAGGACGGCAAGCCCGGCAAGGGAGGTCCCCGTAAGGACCATAAGGGCGGGCCGAAGGGCCAGAAGGGCCCTCACAAGGGACCGAAGCAGTTTTCTGCCGGTCCGGCCAAGCGGGACCGGATCGACCCGGATTCGCCCTTTGCCGCCCTCGCCGTTCTGAAACAACGATCCGGGAAGGAATGAGCGCAGCCAGAAAGGCGTCTGACATGTCCTCAGCGTCCGGCCCCGAAGAAGACGGGCACGGCACGCAGCGTCTCGACCGCTGGCTCTGGTTTGCCCGTTTCCTGAAAAGCCGCACGCTGGCCGCCAAGCTCGTCGCCTCCGGCAAGATGCGGGTCAATGGCGAGCGGATTTCCAAGGCAAGCCGCCTGGTGCGGACAGGTGATGTGCTCACCTTCCCGCTCGGGGCCCATATCCGCATCATCCGCATTCTTGCGCCCGGCACACGGCGCGGCCCGGCACCTGAAGCCCGCGAACTCTATGAGGATTTATCGCCGCCTGCTCCGCCCGCTCCGGTCGATCCATTGGCAGCCCCTGCCCCCTCGGGCGCGCGGCCCAAAGGCAGCGGGCGGCCCACCAAGGCTGAACGGCGCGAGATCGATAAATTCAGGCAAGGCGGGGATATATAATTCCCGCAAAATAAATGTAGTTGTTACTGTTACCCAATTCATATATGGAAAATAGAGAAAGGCCGGACCCATGCTCAACCGGATCAAAGCGCTCTTCGCCGAGGCCCCGGCAGAAGAAAAACCTTCGGGCTTCGATGAGGCGACGCTGGCAGCCGCCGCGCTTCTGGTGCGCGCCGCCTTGATGGATTCGCAGTTCGGCGCGGAAGAGCGCCAGGCGGTCGAGGTAGCCCTGAAGGAAAGCTTCGGCCTCAGCGATGAGGAAACGGAGGCGCTGATCTCGGAAGCGGAAGCGGAGAACGCCGAGGCCACGGATCTTTACCGCTGGACCTCGAAATTGCGCGATGCGTTGGATGCCGGGGAACGGGTCAAGCTCATCGAGCGGCTTTGGGAAATCGTCTATGCCGACGGGCGGCTCGACGACTTTGAAGCCAACCTGTTGCGGCGTGTGGCAGGGCTGATATACGTTCCCGACCGCGACTCCGGCGCTGCAAGGCAAAGGGCGCGCCAAAAGCTGGGATTGGCCTGACGCCAAACGAACGGAACGCTGAAAGCGGATCGCGCAAGCGGCGCTTTGCAGTGGAGTAAAGGCCTTGCACATCAAGGCTTAAAGATCGGAGAGCACGATGACCTATGTGGTGACTGAGAACTGCATCAAGTGCAAATATATGGACTGCGTGGAGGTCTGCCCCGTGGATTGCTTCTACGAGGGGGAGAACATGCTGGTCATCCACCCCGATGAATGCATCGACTGCGGCGTCTGCGAACCGGAATGCCCGGCCGAGGCCATCAAGGCGGATACCGAGTCCGACCTCGACAAATGGCTGGAGCTGAACGCCGACTACGCCAATAAATGGCCGAACATCACCATCAAGCGCGATCCGCCGGAAGACGCGGCCGACTTTGACGGCCAGGAAGGCAAGCTGGAGAAATTCTTCTCCGAGGAGCCGGGCGAAGGCGATTGAGGCTGCCGCTGCGGCAAGCTGCAGCGCAATGGCACGGGCCGGCATGCTGTGTGAAATGAGAACAAAGGGCGTCCGGCGAGGCGCCCTTTTTTACGCGCCGTTCATCAAAAACCCTCGCATTTCCGGCTATCTTGCTGTTTTTAGTGGCCTTTTGCCGCCAGCCCTTCCTTTTTCATAAAATATGTGGTATGCAGAACAAGCTAAGGTTCCTTGCAGGTTAAGGGCAGCGCCGGTTTACGAACGGCGCTTTTGCTTTAGGGGCCGCAGCTTTCGGAATGGACGGCACTGGCCCGCAGGAGAAAAAGGAACTCAGTCCTAGCCCTGCCCATGCCCCCGTCTGAGACGTGGAATTCGCATGGAATGGCCCCGCGTATGTCATGACGCAGGGCCCGTTGGGGCCAGCCCCGGATTTAGGACAAGACAATGGCAACGAAGGCTAAGAAAACGACCAAGACCGCTGCCCGCAAGCCGGCCGCCAAAAAAGCGGCCCCTGCAGCTGCAAAGAAGAAGCCTGCCACCAACAAAGCCGCGAAAGCCAAAACCAGCGCCACGAAGTCGGCTGCTCCCAAAAAGGCTGCCAAGACCACCACCAAGGCTGCTGCCAAGAAAACCGCGGTGAAAAAGACCTCCGCCAAGGCAAGCACATCCAAGGCCAGCGCGAAGACCGCGGCCAAAAAGCCCGCCGCAAAAAAAGCCGCCGCACCGAAAACCACGCCTAAGACCGTTGCCAAAAAGGCCGCGCCGAAGAAGGCCGCTGCTTCTTCCGCCAAGACGAGCGTGAAGAAAGCTGCCGCGAAGGCTGCGCCCAAAAAGGCCGCCGAAAAGAAAACCGCCGCCAAGACGGCGGCAAAAGCCGAAAAGCCGGCCGCGAAGAAAGCCGCGCCAAAAACGGCGGAAAAGAAGCCGGCCGAAAAGAAAGCCGCGCCCAAGGCTGCCGAAAAACCGGCTGCCGCGAAGGCGCCGAAGGAAGCTCCGAAAGAAGCCAACACAGAGGCCGCGCCCAAACCGGCGCCGAAGCCCGCTGCGCCGAAAAAGCCAGCCATCACCTTCAAGCCGGAGGAATCCATCGTCTATCCGGCGCATGGGGTCGGCAAGATCGTCGAAATCGAGGAACAGGAAGTGGCAGGCCACACGCTCGAGCTTTTCGTCATCGCCTTCGATCAGGACAAGATGACGCTGCGCGTGCCCACCAACAAGGTGGACTCCGTCGGCATGCGCAAGCTTTCGGACAAGCCGGTGGTGGAAGAGGCGCTGACCACGCTCAAGGGCAAAGCCCGCGTCAAACGCACCATGTGGAGCCGCCGCGCGCAGGAATATGAGCAAAAGATCAATTCCGGCGACCTGATCTCGATTGCGGAAGTTGTCCGCGACCTTTTCCGCTCCGAGCGCCAGCCCGAGCAGTCCTATTCCGAACGCCAGCTTTATGAAGCGGCCCTCGACCGCATGGCCCGCGAAATCGCCGCGGTGGAAGAGACCAGCACGGAAGAAGCTGCCGCCAAGCTGGAAGACATTCTGCAAAAGGCCGCCGCCAAGGCAAAACCGCCGGAAGCGGCCTAACGCGCATTCAAACCAACGCAAAAAGCCCGGCACTTGCCGGGCTTTTTTGTTGGGCATTTCCTATGGAACGCCAGGAAAACTGCAGCGTTTACAAGGGTATAAAGGAAATGTGATTTTGGAATTAATCCAAACTGTGGTCCACTTCGTATGAGGCTGTAAACGGCGGAAACGCTCCGCCCCTAATGAAGGGAGAGCGAGCAATGGCAGCAACAGAAATCGGACAGGCCCAGACGGCCCAGCGGCGTTTTGCCAAGGACGCGCTCAGCCGGCCCCTTCTTACCCTGGAGCGTGAGCAGAAACTCGCCCGCGCCTTTGCCAACAAGCAAGACATGCGCGCGCTGCACGAACTGACCCAGGCGCATATGCGCCTCGTCATCGCCATTGCCTACCGCTTCCGCCATTACGGGCTGCCCGTGGGCGATCTCATTCAGGAAGGCAATGTGGGTCTGATGCAGGCTGCGCAACGCTTCGACGCGGACCGCGGTGTGCGGTTTTCCACCTATGCGGGCTGGTGGATCCGCTCGCAGATCCAGGATTACATCCTGCGCAACTGGTCCATCGTGCGCACCGGTACCACCTCGGCGCATAAATCCCTCTTCTTCAACCTGCGCCGCCTGCGCGCCAAAATCGCGAACGGCACGAAGGATTCACTCACGCATGTGGATCATCAGTCCATCGCGGACATGTTGGGCGTGAATGCGACGGATGTGGCTTACATGGAAGGCCGCCTCAGCGGTTCGGACCGCTCGCTCAACGCGCCGGCCTCCGCAAGCGGGGATGAAGACGCGCCGCAATGGCAGGATCTTCTCGTCTCGGAAGATGAAAGCCCCGATGACAGCGCCATCGCCGCGCGCGACACGGAACTTCTGCGCCGCCACATCGACAAGGCGCTCTCCACCTTGAGCGACCGCGAACAGAAGATCGTCAAGACGCGCCAGCTGCGCGACGAACCGCTGACGCTCGAAACGCTGGGCAATCAGCTCGGCATCTCAAAAGAGCGCGTCCGGCAGATCGAACAGCAGGCGCTGCGCAAGATGAAAGACGCCCTCTCCGCCTCGCTCGGCCCTGATGGCGGCGCGATGCTTGGCGGGGTATGAGGCACGGCGTTTCCGTCCCTTCCCTTCGTCGCCCCCGCGAAAACGGGGGGCCAGGGCGGCAAGCTCAGAACGAGCGGCTCTGGATTCCCGCTTTCGCGGGAATGACGAAAGGTAAGACTATTCAGCCACCACCTTCACCCGCGTCCCTGCACGCAATTCTTCTCCCGCTTCCAATCCGTTCAACACACGGAAGCGTTCTTCACGCGCGGTGTCATACGCCATGCGGCGCGCCAATTTCGAGACCGTGTCACCTGCCCGCACTTGCAGCGTGCGTATGCGCAGCGGTTTCACCGCCTTTGCCTCCGCCTCGCTCATCAATCTGAAACTGCGGATGGAAGCGGCGATGGCCGCATCATGGCGTGTGCCGACCTCCTGCAAGGTGCCCGCGAGAAAGCGGAAGACGCGGCCCTTCCCGCCATCGATGGCGACGATGCGCGCGCGCCTGTTCTGCAATCTCGTCCAGCCGCTCGCCGCCGTCATGCCGTTCACGCTCAAGCGTTCCAGCCCTTCAAGCTGCACCTGCCGCGCCCAGTCGCGGGTGAGATAGTCCACAATGTCCTGCTGAGGCGGTTTCTTGCCCATATCGAATTTCATGACGCTCTTGTCCGGCCCGAAGGCCCAGACCGCTTGCGGCGTGTTTTGCAGATGGAAGCCTTGCGGCGCATCGAAACGGAATTTGAGACCCGGATGGAGGAAATGCCCCTCACGCACCACGCCTTCTTCGGGCCTGTCGCCGTAAAGCATGCCATCGATCGCCCGCAGATAAACCTCCCGTCCCTCATCGCCCTCACCCGCGCGGCCTGTTTGCGCGGCCAGTGAATGCGCGCGGGCGACACGTTCGGCAGTTGCCGGGTGGGAGGCAAGCCAGTTGGCGGCGGCTGCATCATAGTCCTGGTTGGTGAGCTTTGCCTGCAGCGCGGTTTCGGCGGCCAGATGATCGAGGAAGGCGGCTTGCGCGTCCGGGTCATAGCCTGCCCTTGTCAGATAGCGCACGCCCAGACTGTCCGCCTCAAATTCCTGATCGCGGGAATAGCTGGCGAGGACGCCCTGCGCGCCCATGCCGAAAACCTGGCTCGCCGCCGAGCTTCCCGTTACCGCGCCGAGCACCGCGCCCAGAATTTGCGAGCCCACCGCCGCCGAGTGCCGCTGCGCGCTATGCCGTGCCGCCACATGGCCGATTTCATGGCCGAGCACGCCGGCGACTTCGGCTTCGGAATTGGCAAGCGCCAGCAGGCCGCGCGTCACATAGACATATCCGCCCGGCAGCGCGAAGGCGTTGACGACGGGGCTGTCGAGCACGCTTACCGTGTAGGGAATATCGGGCAGGTCGGAGGCGCGGGCGATGCGCATGGTCACACCCGCAATATAGGCGCCCAGCTTTTCGTCCTCATAAATGCCGCCATAGGCTTTCAGGATTTTCGGATGCGCGTCCTTGCCGATCTGCGCTTCATCTTCCGGCGACATGAAAGGCGTGAAGTCCTGCTCGCCCGTTGCCGGATTGGTGGTGCAGGCGCCGAGAAACAGCGCCGCGCTTAGGAAAATCCATACCCAAATTTTTCGGATCATTGGCCACCATTATCGTTTCAGCTAGATCTTGCATTTTGACAAAACCGTCATGGCCCGGTTTATCCGGGCCATCCACGGAAACTTGCCGCGGCGCCTGAGAGTGCCGCCCGTGGATGCCCCGCATAAAGCGGGGCATGACGCACTCCCTTGTTCTCATCAAACTCACTCTACCGTGCCCTCCAGGGGGCGGGGATAAGTCTCCGTCTTTTTTTCTTCGAGAATTTCGGCCGCTTCAGGATGGGTAAGCGCGATTTCCGGGCCGTTCCGCTCCCGCAGCCAGCCGCGCAGGCGCACGCGCTTGCCTTCGAGCGCGGCAAGCGCGGCGGGCACCGGTTCTTCCATCCCAAAGGCGCGGCTGCCGCGGCCATGCACCACCGCCGTGAAATCCGTCCGCCAGTCCTTGCCGAAATTTATGTAGATGCGCGATCGGACCCGCGCCACATCCCTCACCCGGCCCTCGATGAGCTGATAGGAATTTGTCAGGCCCATGAGCGCCTCAATGTCCTCAGCTTGCCGCACCGCATAAAAGGGATGCGCCCAGATGCCCCGCCCGCCGGCGCGGGCTTCGGCTTCCAAGACCAGCATCTCGCCCGCGCAGGCCCGGTTGTCGGCAAAGGTGTAAACCCGCGCCCAGCCCTGGCGCAGCAATTCAGCCTGAACCCAGCGCGCCTCTTCCGGGCCGTCGGTCAGATAAAGATGCGCCAGCACGCGGCCATGCCGGTCCATCTGCCGCCCGCCCGCTTTGAGCGCCACCTTCCTGCCGCGCAGCAGGGTCTCGGCGGCGGCCTTTGCCTCATCGGCAAGCGGCCAGGGCGTGAAGCCCTTGCGCCCGAGCGCGAGCTTCGGCGCCTGCAGGCCGACAAAGCGCACCTCGCGGCCATCTTCGAGCCTTGCCGTGTCGCCGTCCACCACCTCGCTCACTGTTCCGTCAGGCAGATCCTCAAGCGTGCAGGGGGCGGCAAGAGCCCCGCCCGCGACGCTCACCACGAGCGGAACCACATGGAGATACCAGAGCCAGGAGAGGCGGCGGGGTTTGCGGCGGCGGGTCATTCTTCCTCCGGAGCCTGCGCTGCGGTCAGCCGGGATAGGCAGAATCCGCCCGTTTCTGCGGTTTTCGGGGCGGAAAATAATCATCTTTCAGGTTTGATAACACTTTCGGGTCTATTTTGTCCTCAGGAGGAGGCCGCGCTTCAGGGGAGAAGCGCGCGCCCGGTTATGCTGTGAAGCGGGGGAAAAGCATGTCCGGCATTGCGAAAAAGAATCAGAACATGACGAAAGACGCCGTGACCGGCTTTCTGTCCAGCTTGGGCGCGGGCGAGGCGACCAGCATTTCCAAGGCCGTGCAGATGCTCGCCGCGCAAGAATTTGTCGACTTTCCCGACGGCGCCGCCGACGGCAAAGCCGGCCCTGCCTGGGAAGCGGTTGCCGCCATTGCCCATGAACTTTCCTCAGCGCGCCGGCTCCGGCAGATGCTAGACCAGATGCCCGTGTCCGTCATGACCACCGATCCGGGGACCCACGAGATCGCCTATGCGAACGGCACCTGCGTGAGCGAGCTTGAGGCGCTGGGCGCCGCGCTGCCTTTCAAACCGGGCGAGGCCGTCGGGCAGAACGCCGATCTTTTCTTCACGGGCCAGCGCGCGGACTGCGCGCGCCTTTCCGATCCCGATCAATTGCCGCATAGCACGGTGATCGACCTGGGCGGTGAGCGCTTCGATCTCAACATGAGCGCGCTCAGGAACCGGGACAACAAATTCACCGGCGCCATGCTGACGCTGCGCCGCGTGACGGATGAGCTGCAAATGGCCGAGCGGGTGAAAACGGTTGTCGAATCCGTCGCCGCCGCCACCGCGCATGTGGAAGAGACCGTCCGCTCCATGACGGGGCTTGCCGAAACCGCAACGGGCAAGACCGCCGCCGTTGCCGAAGCCTCGGGCCACGCCTCTTCGAATGTGGAAGCGGTTGCAGGCGCAGCGGAAGAGCTTTCCGCCTCCGTGCGCGAGATCGGCCAGCAGGTGATGAAAAGTTCCGAGATCGCCACGCGCGCCGTCGAACAGGCGCGCGCCACCAACACCACGGTGCAAAGCCTCAACGAAGCGGCCAGCCGCATCGGCGAAGTGGTCAAGCTCATCACCGACATTGCCTCGCAAACCAATCTGCTTGCGCTCAACGCCACCATCGAAGCGGCACGCGCAGGCGAAGCGGGCAAGGGTTTTGCCGTTGTGGCTTCCGAAGTGAAAGCACTTGCCAATCAGACCTCCCATGCGACGGAAGAAATCGCGGCGCAAGTCTCCTCCATCCAGAATGTGACGGCGGAGTCCGTAACCGCCATCGCCGCCATTCAGGAAACCATCGACGAGATCAGCACCATCGCCACGGCCATTGCCGGCGCCGTTGAAGAACAGGATGCAGCCACCGCGGAAATTGCGCGCAATGTGTCGGAAGCGGCGCGCGGCACTGGCGATGTGACGGAGAATGTGAGCGGCGTCGAGGAAACCGTGCGCGAGACAAGCCGCGCGGCAAGGCAGATGTCCGACGTCGTCACCTCGCTTTCTTCCGAAGCGAGCGGCCTGCAGGGCCAGGTGGACACTTTCGTCGCGAAGATCATGCGCCAGTAAGACGCGCCTTCCCGCGAAATGGTGACCCCGGCTGGATTCGAACCAGCGACCCTCAGATTAGGAATCTGATGCTCTATCCTGCTGAGCTACGGGGCCCCTTTTTGCGGCTGCCCCTCCTATAGCAGAGGAGGGAAAAGAGAGGTAGCCCCGGATCGGCGCCGGGCGTATAGTCCCGCCCTGGCGGGTTCTTGGCGCCCGCCGCGCCGAAACTTCGGAAGGACGCCAGGCTGCTCACTGCAGCCGATCCGCTGCCCCCCATGCATATCAATCAGGTCGTGCATATTCTCGGACTGCTGCTATGCGGTCTTGCGGGCGTCATGCTTCTGCCTGCGCTGGTGGATATCGCCTATGCGCATCCCGACTGGCAGAGCTTCGTGATTTCCGCTGCCGTCACGGGCGGGGTCGGCGGGCTTCTTGTCATTCTCACGCGCAGCAATGAACGGATCGAACTCGATCTCAAACAATCCTTCCTTTTGACCGCAAGCTGCTGGGTGGTACTGCCCGCTTTTGCGGCGCTGCCGCTTATCGGCATCGGCCTTTCCTATACGGATGCGTTTTTCGAAGCCGTTTCCGGCATCACGACAACCGGCTCCACGGTGATTTCCAGCCTCGACACGCTGCCCTATGGGGTCCTGCTCTGGCGGGCGCTTTTGCAATGGGTGGGCGGCATCGGGATCATCGTCATGGCAATCGTGCTCCTGCCCTTCCTGCGCGTCGGCGGGATGCAGCTTTTCCGCATTGAAAGTTCCGAGCGCTCGGAAAAGATCGTGCCGCAGGCGTTCAAATTCGTGGCTTACATTGCCAGCGCCTATGCCGCGCTCACCGCTTTTTGCGTGCTGGGCTACCGGCTTGCCGGGATGAGCGCCTTCGATGCCATTTGCCATGCGATGAGCACGCTCTCGACGGGCGGCTATTCCACCCATGATGCGTCCTTCGGCCATTTCGGCAGTCTTTCGGCCCAGTGGGTGGGCACGCTTTTCATGATTGCAGGCGCGCTGCCTTTCGTCGTCTATGTGAAATTCATGCGCGGCAACCGGCGCAGCTTCTGGCAGGACCAGCAGGTGCGCGGGTTCTTTTATTTTCTTGTCGCCGTGACCGCCATCATCACCTTCTGGCGGGTTCAGGTGTCGGAGACGGATTTCTGGACGGCTTTTACAGAAGCCGCCTTCAACATCACCTCCATCGTCACGACCACGGGTTTTGCCAGCACGGATTATTCACTCTGGGGCCCGGCGGCGGTCGGCGCGTTTTTCTTTCTCACCTTTGTGGGGGGCTGTGCGGGTTCGACCTCGGGCGCGATCAAGATTTACCGGTTCCAGATTCTCTGGACGCTGATGCGCGCCAAGCTGCTGCAACTCACCAGCCCGAACCGCATTGTCCCGATGCATTATAACGGGCAGCGCATTCCCAAGGATGTGCCCGATTCCGTTCTCGCCTTTCTCACCGCTTTCATGGGCACGGTGGCGGCCTTCACTTTCGCGCTCACGCTGATGGGGCTCGACTTCATGACCGCGCTCACTGCCAGCGCCACGGCCATCACCAATGTGGGACCCGGCCTTGGGGAGGTGGTGGGACCGGCGGGGAATTTCACCTCCCTGCCTGACAGGGCCAAATGGCTGCTCTCGCTTGCCATGCTGTTCGGCCGGCTGGAGATTTTCGCCCTGCTGCTGCTTTTCGATCCGGCTTTTTGGCGGGACTGATTGGCTGGCGGGACTGACGGGCCCCGGCGCCGTTAACCATGCCGCCTTCTTCTGGCACGCCCCCTGCACTTCTCCCTTTCAAAAGATCAGGCTTTCTCGAAATGGGCCAAAAAGAGGCATGAAAAGTCTCCGGTCCGGGAAAAAGGATGGTGCAACATGGCTTGGATCACCGAAACGGGACAAGAGAGCGGCGCGAAATTCGGCCAGGACCTCGTCAATATCAAACACCGCATGGGCGATAGCGGGCTCTTCACCGATGAAGCGCTGGCGCGGCTGATCGACAGCTACCCCCGCGAATATTACATGCTCACCACCATGACGCCGCAGGGGACACGCAAAGTCTGGCGCAATGGTGATAAGGGCAATCTGTCCGGCGCCGAAGTGCTGCAGGCCATCAAGGACGGCCAGCTCTGGCTTTGCCTGCGCCGATTCGACATCGTGGCGCCCATGTATCACCAGATCGTGCAGGATGCCTTTGCCGAAATGGAAGCCTCCAACCCGGCGCTGAAGACGTTCAAGCACGAGTCGAGCCTTCTGATCTCCTCCCCCGGCGCGCGGGTCTTCTATCACATGGACATTCCCATGATCGCGCTCTGGCACCTGCGCGGGCGCAAGCGCGTCTGGGTTTATGATGCGGAAAACAAGACGCATCTGCCGGACAGTTCCGTCGAAGGCGTGGTGCTGCGCGAGACGGAAGAAGAAATCGCCTATGACCCGGAATGGGACAAGGACGCGCGCGCGGTCGATCTGGAACCGGGGCAGGCCGTTTCCTGGCCGCTCAATGCGCCGCACCGGGTGGATAATCTTGATGGGCTGAATGTGTCCATCACGACGGAATTCTTCACGCCGGAAGCGCGCCGCAAATATGGCGTTTATTATGCGAACGGCTTTGCCCGGCGTCATCTGGGCTTTGCGCCCAAATCCACCGCCTATAACGGCCCCATCGCCTATGCCAAATGCGCGGCGGCGCTGGCCATCAAGAAGCTTGGCCTTGCCCGGGCGCGCGAGCGGGCGATGATCTGCTCCTTCAAACTCGACAAGCAGCGCTTCGGCAAGATCGTCGATCTGAGCCCCGAGCAGCACTGGGATATTCAGCAGGCCTGAGCATTAACGCCCCGCCCGTTTGCAAAACCGTAACGGGCGGGGCGGCACACTCTCCTTTCCAGACATGATGTGCCGGAAGGACGGTTCATGACCGCGCTTTCTACATTTGAACGAGAAGGGCTTGCCCCTGCCGCGCGCGGCGGGGCGCGTGCGTGGCGCATTTCCCGTTTCGAAAACCTCGCGGCGGCGGAAACGGCCTGGCGGCTTTTCGAAGCAAAAGCGGCAACCCATGTCTTTCAGACCTTCGACTGGCTTTCCACCTGGCAGCGCACAGCCGGGGATGCCCATGACGTCACGCCCGTGCTGATGCGCGTGGAAGATGCGTCCGGCCATGTCTTCATGCTGCTGCCCTTCGGCCTTGTGCGCGAAGGCGGCCTTCAAAAGATCGTCTGGCTTGGCGGCGATACGGCGGATTATCTGGGCCCGCTTGTGGCGGCCGATTGGGAGACGCGGCTTGGCACGCAAAGCTTCGCTGCGCTCTGGCAGGAGATCCGCAAGGCGCTGCCCGCGCATGATCTTGTGAAGCTGACCAAGCAGCCCGCCACATTGCCCGCCCCCGATGGCGCGGAGATCCGCAATCCTTTCGCCTCACTCGACGTGACGCTGCATCCGTCCGGCACGCACATGACGCAGCTTGGCGCGGACTGGGAGGCCTATTACAAATCCAAGCGCTCTTCTTCCACCCGCAAGCGCGACCGCAACCGGCGCAACGCGCTTTCCCGCCAGGGCGCGCTCGCCTTCGAGACGCCGCAGACGGAAGACGAGATCGACGCCTCGCTCGATGCGCTGTTCGAACAGAAGAACGCCTTCTTTTCGGCGTGCGGCATTTCGAGCTTTCTCAAGAAACCGGGACACACCGATTTTTACCGCGAGATGGCGAAGGCGCATGGGGCAAGCGGCCTTGTGGATGTCTGCCATTTGCGTGTGGGGGGCGAAATCGCGGCGACGAACTGGGGCGCGAAATTCCGCGGTCGCTATTATTACGTGCTGGGCGGCTTCACCACCTCACCGCTTGCCAAGCAATCGCCCGGCAGTCTCTTCCTGCTCGATCTGATGGAGCGCACGGCCCGCGAAGGCGAGACAATGCTCTTCGATTTTTCCATCGGGGATGAAGCCTACAAGAACGACTGGTGCGAGCTTCACGAGCCGCTTTACGATCTGCGCGCGCCTGGCAGCCTGACCGGCCTTCTCGCGCTGCTTCCCATGCGTCTGGCGGCGAAAGCCAAGCGCATCATCAAGCAAACCCCTGCGCTCTGGGCGCTAGCGCAGAAGCTGCGGCGGCTCAGGGGGTAGGGTTCTCGCTCTCCCCTCCTTCGTCACCCCCGGGCTTGACCCGAGGGTCCATGCTGAGGCTGCGGCAAGAGGAGAGGCCGCCTGGACCCCGCGATCAAGTCGCGGGGTGACAGTCCGAGTTTGAGGCGCGGCCTTGCCATTCTCTCGCACATTGTCATGCCCGGACTTGATCCGGGCATCCATTGGACGGCAGCGGCATGACGTGAGACTCCGTGGACCCCGGCATAAAGCCGGGGTGACATTTTGAGAGAGAATAGAAGCAGTGCCTATCAACACGTTCTGATTGTCACCCCGGGCGTGTCCCAGGGTCTGCGGGAGCGCGCAGCAAGCCGCGCGGCCCGATGGACCCTCGGGTCGAGCCCGAGGGTGACGAAGGAGGGAGGGCCGGGAACTCAAGACCCCTTCACATCCCCGCCTGCCTCATGTATGTTATATTATAACATATCAATAACCAGGGGGTCTGATCATGCCATTTCGCTCGCTTTCATTCATGCTGGGGACGGTGAGTGCCCTGGCGCTGCAGGCCGGTATTGCCGCGCAGGCGCAGGAAGCCGCACCCGCGCCGACGCCCATCAAGGCGGATACCATTGTCGTAACCGCGAGCCCGCTCGCCAAAACGCCGGAAGAGCTTGCGGGGCCCGTCGAAGTGCTGGGCCGGGACGAGATCCTGACCGGGAACACCGCGACGCTGGGCGAATTGCTGGACGGGGAGCCGGGCATTACCTCCTCTTCCTTCGCGCGGGGCGCCGGACGGCCCATCATTCGCGGGCTCGACAATTTCCGCGTGCGGGTGCAGGAAAACGGCCTTGCCAATCAGGGCGCCTCGGCGCTTTCCGAAGATCACGGCACGCCCATTGATCCGCTTTCCGCCGAGAAGATCGAAGTCATTCGCGGGCCGGCGGTGCTGCGCTATGGCAGCCAGGCGATCGGCGGCGTGGTGAATGTCATCAACAACCGCATTCCGACGTCGATGCCCGAAAACATCGTGACCGGCGAGGCGCATGGCAAGATTTCTTCCGTCGATGACGGGCATGAGGAATCGCTGATCCTGGATGCGGGCGCGGAGAACATTGCCGTGCATGCGGATGCCTTCAACCGGCGCACCAAAGATTACGACACCCCGCAGGGCAAACAGGACAACACCTATACGGACTCTCAGGGCTATGCCTTTGGCGGTTCCGTGATCGAAGACTGGGGCCATATCGGCCTCTCGGTCTCGCGCTATGACAGCGAATACGGCATTCCCGGCGGCCATGGCCATGCGGGGCATGGCCACGGCGATATTGCCATCGATATGACGCAGACGCGCTACAATGTGGACAGCGAGCTGGACAATATTCTCGGGCTTGGCGAGACGCTGCGCCTTTCCGGCGGCTATAGCGATTATGAGCATGATGAGTTCGATCTCGAGCATGGCGACATCGGCTCCACCTTCAAGAACGAAGAACGCGAAGCGCGTTTCGAATTCGTGCATCCTGAGATCGGCCCCTTTGAAGGCGCCATTGGCGTGCAGTGGTATGATCAGGATCTTTCGGCAAGCGGCGAAGGCGGCGAGCTGATCGCGCCTGCCGAAACGCAGCAGATTGCTCTTTTCATCTTTGAAGAAACGCCGCTGACCGACCGCGTGACGCTGCAATTTGGCGGCCGTATCGAGGATGCGGAAGTCAAGGGCACGGCCCTCGACACGGCAACGGATACGGAATTTGCCGCCACGCGCGACTTCACGCCGCTCAGCGGCTCCATCGGCCTTGTGACGGCGCTCGGCAATGGCTTCACGCTCGGCACGACGCTGCAGGCCGTGGAACGCGCGCCGGATGCGCTGGAGCTTTTCTCCAAGGGTCCGCATGAGGCGACGGAAACCTTCGAGCTTGGCGATCCCAATCTCGGCAAGGAAACGGCTTACTCCGCCGAAATTTCTCTGCGGCGCACGGCAGGAGCCTTCACCTTCGAAAGCGCGCTCTTCTATACCCAGTACAAGGACTTCATCTATAAGCGCCTGACGGGTGAGACCTGCGATGATGATTTTGCAAGCTGCACGCCGGTTGGCGCGGGCAGCGAGTTGACGCAGGTTGCCTATTCTCAAGACGACGCCACCTTCCACGGGGTGGAGTTTGCCGCCGAGTGGGCCGCGTTCAGTGTCTGGAACGGCACGCTGGGCTTTGACGGCCAGTTCGACTATGTGCGGGCCGAGCTGGATGAAGGCGGCAACGTGCCGCGCATTCCGCCTTTCCGCTTTGGCGCGGGCGTCTTTTATGAAGATGAAGCGCTTTTCGGGCGCGTCGGCTTTCTACGCGCGAGCGAGCAGGACGAGCTTGCCGCCTTCGAAACCGAAACGGCGGGCTATACGCTTCTCAATGCGGATCTGACATACCGCCTGCCGCTGGAAGCTTCCCGGCTTGCCCTCGATCTCGGGCTCGAAGGGCGCAACCTGCTCGATGATGATGTGCGCAACCACGTTTCCTTCAAGAAAGACGAGGTTCTTCTCCCCGGCCGCGATGTGCGCCTGACACTCACGGCCCGTTTCTAACCCCTCGCAAACTTTCCCGGCTGCCTTCCCAGCGCAGCCGGGCACCTTGCAGAGCCGGTGCGGCCCCCGCACCGGCTCTGGTTTCTTTTTACGGGAATGCTATGGTGCGCCCCGACCACACTGACGGGGACCACATGACCTTCGATAGCGACAGCCACCCCCTCCCCTGGCACCGGGAATGGGCGGGCCTTCTGAAAAACGATCCCGTTGCCGCCGGCTTCATTATGCTGGCCTTTCTCATGCCCTTTATCGGCTTCGTGTCCTCCCGCGCGGTCAGTGTGCTTCTGCCGCTCTTCACCATCCTGATGGCCGGGGCCTATCTTGCCCGGACGAAGGATTTTGCGGCCTTCAAATCGAACGCGTGGTTCTTCATCGCCGTGCTGCTAGCGCTTGTGGCCATTACCGGTTTCTGGGCCTTCGATCCCGGCATGGCCGCGGAGCGCTTCGGCAAGATCTTCTTTTTCACCTCGCTCGGGCTCATTCTCTTTCAACTGGCGGGGATGAGCGGCAATAATGACGCCTTGGCGCGCAAGGTGCTGATTGCCGGCACCATCATCGCCATTGCGCTTTACACCTGGGCCGTGGTGACGGAAGGCGGGCTTTACACATTGCTCAGCCCGGAATCAGAATGGGCGGCGCAGTTCAACGCCGCCAACAAACCCGCCAATGCGCTGGTGCTTCTGACGGGCGCGATTTTCATTGCCGCCGCAGCGCAAGGGAAAACGCTTGGCGCCTGGATGCTGATCGCGGCTCTTTTCATTGTGATGTTCTTTTCACCCAGCCAGTCCTCCCTGGCCGGGATGGCCGTCTGGATCGCGGCCTATGGCATCGCGCGCGGCGCCCCCGGTTTCGCCCGGCAGCTGACAAGCCTTGGCGGGGCGGCGCTCATTCTGGCCATGCCGTTCCTCTTCGCGGGGCTTTTCGCGCTCAATCCGGACCGGTCTCTCGACTGGCAGGCCGCCTCGCTCGGCGCGCGGCTCGATGTTTATTATGCGGTCGGACTGCAGATCCTGCAGGCTCCCTTTCTCGGGCATGGCATAGAGGCGGCGCGTTTCATCTCGGATTGGCCGATCGAGATCATTCACATGCGCGAGGGCACTTTCCACCACACCCATAACGGCTTTCTGCAGCTCTGGCTGGAGTTCGGTGTGCTGGGCGGCGCGCTTGGCGCGGCGGGCTGGTTCTTCTTTACGCGGCACGTGGCGCATTGGAGCGCGGCTCTTCAGCCTGCGCTGATCGCCTCGCTTGCGGCTTTCTTTTTCGTTTTCTCTGTGACCTATGGTGCGTGGCAGAGCTGGTGGTTGAGCGGTATTGCCGTTGCTGCGGCACTGACGCGCTTTGTGGCACACGGCGCGGAAAGGGACATGGCATGAGCGTGCGGTCGCTTCAACTCATGGCAGGCTCGCCGGCAGGCGGGGCGGAAACCTTTTATGTGACGCTTGGCACCGCCATGAAGAAGGCGGGCGAAGATGTGCATTTCGCGCTGCGCCCGCATGAAGACCGGGAAGCCGCGCTGAGGGCAGCCGGCGCAGAGCCGCACAGATTCGCCTTCCGGCAGTTCGACCTTGGCACCACTTTCGGGCTCAAGCGCCTGATCCGCGAGCTTGAACCGCAAGTGGTCATGACATGGATGAACCGGGCCGCGCAGCGCTGCCCCAATGGCGACTTCGTCAAAGTCGCGCGCTTCGGCGGCTATTACGACATGAAATATTACCGCCGCCATGACCATGTGGTGGGCATCGTGCCGGGCATCGTGACTTACTTGAAAGAACAGGGCTGGCCCGCGGACCGGGTGCATTACATCCCAAATTTCTCGCGCGTCGAAAAAGTTCCGGCAGCGGACCGTGCGGCCCTCGACACGCCGGAGGAGGCACCGCTGCTTGTCGCGTTGGGCCGCCTTCACAAGGCCAAAGCCTTTGACGTGCTTCTCCAGGCCATGACGGACGTGCCGGGCGCCTATCTCTGGATTGCGGGCGACGGGCCTTTGGAAGCGGAGCTCAAAGCGCTTTGCACCTCGCTCGGGCTCGATGACCGGGTGCGTTTTCTCGGTTGGCGGAACGACCGCTCGGCGCTTTTATATGCGGCGGATATTTGCGTCTTCCCCTCCCGCTACGAACCGCATGGCACGGTGACAGTAGAAGCCTGGGCGCATGAGGTGCCGCTTGTGGCGGCGGCAAGCTCCGGCCCTGCGGAAATGATTAGCCATGAAAAAGACGGCCTACTGGTGCCGACCGATGACGCGCAGGCGCTTGCCGCTGCGCTTAACCGGGTGCTCGGTGACAAGGTGCTGGAAGCCGATCTTGTGGCCCAAGGCCGCGAAAGATTCGAGGCGCAGTTCACGGAAAAAGCCGTGGTCGATGCCTACCGGGATTTTTACGAGCGCATTACCCGTAACCGGTGAGGCTTCATGCAGCGCCCCGACGCAAGTCATATCCTCATCATCAAGCATGGCGCTTTCGGCGACATCATTCAGGCCGAAGGCGCCATTCATGATGTGCGGCTGAACTATCCGGATGCCCGCATCACGGCCATGACCTCACCGCCCTATCACAATATCCTCGGGCGCTGCCCGTGGATCGATGACATTCTGCTCGACACGCGCCCGGCGCATTGGCGTCTCGATCTTCTGTGGAAGCTGCGTCAGCAGGTGCGCGCGCTGGCGCCCGATTTCGTGGTCGATCTGCAAAACAGCGAGCGCACGGCGTTTTACTTCCGCCATCTCTTTGCGCCCGTTCCCTGGTCCGGCAAGGTGAAGGGCGCAAGCCATCAGCGCCGCAGCACGGACCCTGACAAGATTCACGGACTGCCGCGATTCCGCACCCAGCTTGAAGAAGCGGGACTCACTGTCACCCACGCAGACACGCCCGATGTGAGCTGGATGGCGGAGGATGTTTCGCACATTCTGGAAGAGGCGGGCATAAAGCCCGGCTATATCGCGCTCATTCCCGGCTGTTCGGCCAAGCACCCGCAAAAGCGCTGGCCTCATTATGCGCAGCTTGCCGAAAAGCTTCATGGCGCGGGGTATCAGACCGTCACCGCGCCAGGGCCGGATGAACTTGCGCTTTGCGGCGCGCTCCCCTCCACCATGCTGACGGGGGGCAGTTTTCTCGACTGGTTCAAGCTGGCGGGCGTCTTGAAGAAGGCCGCCTATGTGATCGGCAACGACACCGGTCCCTCACATCTTGCCGCCCATTTGCAGACGCGCGGCCTCGGGCTTTTCGGCGCGCATCTTGATGCGGCGCGCACGGGGATCATCACACAGCGGTTCGATGTGATGCAGGTGGACGATCTTGCCGCGCTTTCAGCGGATGAGGTGTTCGCGCGGGTGATGCGGGATTTGGAGAAGGCGGCAGGATAGAAAGTTCAAAGCCTGCAACACCCTAAAGTGTCATTGCCGGACTTGTTCCGGCAATCCAGAGCTACACGGCACTGTCTCAGTTCCCTGCCCTGGATCTCCGGGACAAGCCCGGGGATGACAATGGCAAGGACAACCCCTCACTCGAATTCCGTGTAAGACTTCTCTTCAATAATCGAAGCGCCGGTCAGGAGATTAATCTCCTTCTTCACCGCCGCGCGGCGGTCATTCGTCTTGTAGACGGCGCGAGCCAGCTCGATGAAGCGCGAGCCGAAATGCTGTTTGGCTTCGCAGTCGCGGATGTCGTCTTCGATCACCCAGAGCGCTTCATTGATGGTCTTCAGCTCATCTTCAAGCTTGCGCAGCTCTTCGGTGTCTTCCAGCGCCTCCCCGCGCGCCTTGGAGAGCACCTCAAGTTCGTGCCGGACGTTTTTCAGCTTCTCCGCATCGCTCATCCGCTCGGACTTGATGCGCAGGATGGTGATTTTGTCGATGAGTTCGCCTGCGCCCACTTCAATGAGAACGGGTTTCGCCCCGGCGGCTGCTTGCGTCATGCTTAAATATCCTTTTTCGTCAGCGCGTCTGCCGAATATGCTGGCCCCGTCATAACCGATGATACCGGGCGCGGACAGCCCAAATGCGGAGAGTTTGATGCAGAATCTCGTCTCCACCCTTCTGGAGCGCAGCAGGAAAGCCGCAAGCCGCTCCATCACGGCGGAAGAGAACCGGCGCTATCACCGCGCCTCCTTTCCCCGGCTGGAGGTGGAGGCGCGCGGCTTTATCATGCGCGCGCGGGACTGGTCGGCCGGGGGTGCGCTGATCGGGGCCGAGGGGCTCGATCTTTCCGTCGGCAGCATCGTCACGGGCCAGACGGGCTGGGTCACCTCGCCGCTGCGCTACGCCTACTACGCAGATGTCGTGCGGCGCGCGGAGGACGGGAAATTCGCCCTGCGCTGGCTTAAACTGGACCCGGCATTTTTGCGCGAACTGGACGAGGCCGCCCATGCGGGCGAGCCGCTGGCCCGGTGAGGGGGAGCCAAGACCTGAGGGCACCCTTTCCCCTTTCTTCGGCTGCCTTAACCCCCTAAATTGGCCTTCTGTTTGACGCAGCGTCAGGGGCAAACCGACTTCGCGTCCCCCTATGTCCGTTCCGAATTGGGGCTCGACTCGGGAGGCGTTTTGGCTACACTCCCCACGCATTACTGACAACCTTGAAAACAGAGGGCTGCCATGCCGACCTATAAGGCGCCGGTCGAGGATTTCAAATTCCTCTTCCATGAGTTTCTTCAAATCGACAAGCGTGACGACCTGCCGGGTTTTTCCGATCTGACCCCCGACATGACGACGGCCATTCTGGAAGGCGGCGCGAAATTCTGTGAGGAAGTGCTGCAGCCGCTCAACCAGGTGGGCGATGAAGAAGGCTGCACCTTCGAAAATGGTGTGGTGCGCACGCCCAAGGGCTTCAAGGAAGCGTTTGAGCAATATTGCGAAGCGGGCTGGAACCGGCTCGCCGCGCCAGAAGAATATGGCGGCGCGGGCCTGCCCTCCGTCATCACCTTCGCTTTCTCGGAAATTGGTTCTTCGGCCAACCAGGCCTTCACCATGTATCCGGGCCTGACCAATGCGGCTTATTCCGCGCTCGCCGCCACGGGCGAACCGTGGATGAAAGAGCATGTCGTGCCGAAAATGGTGTCGGGCGAGTGGTGCGGCACCATGTGCCTGACCGAGCCCCATTGCGGCACCGACCTGAAGCTCATGAAGACGAAAGCCGAGCCGCAGGAAGACGGCACCTACAAGATGAACGGCACGAAGATCTTCATCTCCGGCGGCGATCATGACATGACCGACAACATCATCCACATGGTGATCGCCAAGATCCCGGATGAAGACGGCAAGCTGCATGACGATCTGTCCACCGTGAACTTCTTCATGGTGCCGAAATTCATCGTGGACCCCGAAACCGGCGAAATGACCAAGCGCAATGGCGTTTCCGTCGGTTCCATCGAGAAGAAGATGGGCATCAAGGGATCGGCCACCTGCGTGATGAATTTCGACGATGCGGTCGCCTACAAGCTGGGCGGCGCACCGCAGAAGAAATCCGCAGAGGGCGGCGAAAAGAAAAAGTCCAAATCCGCGGGCATGGCCGGCATGTTCGGCATGATGAACGGCGCACGCATGGGCGTGGGCATTCAGGGCATCGCGGTTGGCGAAGTGGCTGTGCAGAACGGTGCAGCTTACGCGCTGGAACGCCGGGCAGGCCGCGCGCTCACCGGCGCGAAGGAGCCGGAGGCCAATGCGGACCCGATCATCGTGTTCCCGGATGTGCGCCGCCTGCTCATCTCTTCGCGCTCCTTCGTGGAAGGCGCCCGCGCGCTGGCCATGTGGGTGTCGATGCTCTTCACCATCCAGCAGCACAGCCCGGATGAGAAAGAGCGGGAAGAAGCCGCCGATCTCAGCCAGCTTCTGACCCCCGTCATCAAGGCCTATTTCACCGATAAGGGCTTTGAAGCGGCGAACAATTCCATGCAGGTGTTTGGCGGGCACGGCTATGTGCGCGATCATGGCATGGAACAGTTCGTGCGCGATGCGCGTATCAATCAGGTCTATGAAGGCGCGAACGGCATTCAGGCGCTCGACCTGGTGGGCCGAAAGATGACCATGAAGGGCGGCAAGGCAACGCTGACTTTCTTCTCCAAGATCGAAACCTTCATCAAGGAGAATGAAGGCAACAACAAGATGAAGCCCTTCACCCAGCCTCTGAAGACCGGCTATGACCGCATGGGCAAGGCCGCTGGCTGGCTCATGGAAAATGCGCCGAAGAACTTCGACAATGCAGGCGCTGCTTCTTACGAGATGCTGAACATCTTCGGCGTCGTCTCCATCGGCTATATGTGGGCGCAGATGGCAAAAGTCGCGCTCGAAAAGCTCGAAGCTGGCGAGGGTGATGCCGAGTTCTACAAGCGCAAGCTCGTGCTGGCGAAATACTGGCTCGAACGGGAAGTGCCGAACACGGCCTCTTACCTCGAGCGCCTGCAGCTCGGCGCCGACACGCTGATGGAACTGGACGAAGACAGCTTCGTGGCGTGACCGCCGCCGCAGAGCGGAATTGAAAGCCCCGGCCTGCGCGCCGGGGCTTTTTCTTTGCCTCCCTTTCAGAATTGTCAGCGCATGCACCCTTGCCGCGGCGTGCGCCAGCCCCTAGCCTTTTCTTTGACCCTTTGAACTGGGACATAAAGCGCCTGCGAAACAACACCGTTATGCCCCGAATAAATCCGCGGGTATCCGGTTAAGACGGAGTCTGGGAGGAGCACTGTCTTTCACAGCATAAAAGCTGTCACCCCGGGCTTGTCCCGGGGTCCACGCAGCCTCTCTGCTTGCTGAATCGCCGCATGGACCCCGGCACGGAGGCCGGGGTGACAGCCGTGGGTGTTGAGAGGTCTTATGTCTCTTTGGCGCTTTGCGTGCAGAAAATACAACCGCAAAAGGGGCACGGGAGGAGGAAAACATGACAAAGAAGAGAAAACTCCGTATCGCGATCATTGGCGCGGGTGCATCCGGCCTTATGGCACTCATCCGGCTGCGCGAAGCGGGCATCGAGGACGTGACCGTTTTCGAGAAGGCGCAGGATCTGGGCGGCACCTGGCTTTACAACCGCTATCCGGGGCTCACCTGCGATGTGCCCTCTCATGCCTACCGCTATTCCTTCGCGCCCAATCCTGATTGGAGCCATGTTTATGCGCCGTCGGCGGAAATTCACGCCTATCTGAAAAATGTGGCGCAGGAACATGATGCCGAGTGCTTCATCCAGTACGAACGGGAAGTGACGGCAGCGCGCTTTGACGGCGGGCAGTGGCATGTCGAGACCAATGCAGGGCCTGAAGGCGCCTTTGATGCCGTCATTAGCGCGGTCGGCATTCTGCATCATCCGCGCATTCCGGATATTCCGGGGCTTGAAAGTTTCGCCGGCAAGGCGATGCACACCTCCCGCTGGGAAGAAGGACTTTCGCTCAAGGGCAAACGCCTCGGCATTATCGGCACCGGCTCCACGGCAACGCAGATCACGGCGGCCACGATTGGCGATGTCTCGCAGCTCACGCTTTTTCAGCGCACGGCACAATGGATGATCCCGCTGCCCAACCTGCCCATTCCCGAAGAACAGCGCGCGGCGTATCACGCGCAGCCTGAAAAGCTTGAAGAGGAATTCGAGGCGCTGACCTATGATGCAACGGTGAAGTTCGCCCGCGCCATTATCGGGGAGAACCCCGGCGCCTATGCCGCGCTTGAAGCCGGCTGCAAGGAATATCTCGCCACGGTAAAGGACGAAGGATTGCGCGCCCGGCTCACCCCCGATTATCCGGTGGGATGCAAACGGCTCATCGTCAATGACCGTTTCTATGACGCGATCCAGCAGCCCCATGCCGAGCTTGTCACGGAGGGCATCGAGCGGATCGAACCTGAAGGTGTGCGCACCAAGGACGGGCGGCTGCATGAACTTGATGTGCTGGCGCTCGCCACTGGTTTCGACACGCATAGTTTTCACCGGCCCATGAGCGTGGAAGGGCCGGATGGGCGCAGCCTCGATGAGACCTGGAGCCAAGCCAATGAGGGCTATAAGTCCGTCACCGTGCCGGACTATCCCAACTGGTTCATGATCGGCGGGCCGAACAGCCCGATCGGCAATTTCTCCTGGCTGCTCACGGCGGAAGCGCAGTTCGGCTATATCCTCAAACTCATCGAGCTTTTGCGGGACGGCACAGCACAGCATATTGCACCGAAGCGGGACGCCGCCCGCGCCTTCAATGAGGAAGTGAAGCGTGCCATGCCCAAGACCGTCTGGGCCCAGGGCTGCGACAGCTGGTATATCGACAAGAACGGCAATGTCGCCTCCTGGCCCTGGTCCTATGACCGCTTTGCCGAAGAGATGCGCACGCCTGTGCTGGAGGATTACGAACTGGCATAGACAGCCTCACCCCATGCGCTAGGATGCCGCAAATGGCTTATGGGTGCTGAGATGAGCGAGTATGACGCCTCGAAAGTGGGCGAGGAAAAAGGCGATGCGGCGTTTTTGCGCAAGAGCCCTTATGGCGCCTCTTACGAGCCGACCTATTCGGGCGCTCTCTCTTTTCTGCGCACCGCCTATACGCGCGATCTGAAAGATGTCGACGTCGCCGTGACGGGCGTGCCCTTCGATCTGGCGACCACGGGCCGTTCCGGCGCGCGGATGGGCCCGCGCGCCGTGCGGGCCGCCTCCACCAATCTGGCCTGGGACTGGCCGCAGGGCTGGGATTTCAACCCGCTCGACAGGCTTGCCATTGCCGATGCAGGAGACTGCGTGTTCGACCCCGGCAAGCCTGAAACATGGGTGGCCAAGATCGAGAAACATGCCGCCGCCATTCTGGAAACGGAGACGGCGATGCTGACGCTGGGCGGCGATCACTTCATCACCTATCCGCTGCTCCGCGCACATACGGCAAAGCATGGGGCTCTATCGCTTATCCATTTCGATGCCCATTCCGACACCTGGGAAGATGAAGAAGGGCGCATCGACCACGGCACCATGTTCTATCACGCCAAGGAACAGGGACTCATCGTCCCGGAGCGTTCCATTCAGCTTGGGCTTAGAACCCACAACGCCAAGAGCCACGGCTTCAACATCATCCGCGCGGATGAGCTGTGCCGGAAGAGCGCCGCAGATATTGCCGCTGAGGTGAAACGCGCCGTTGGCGATCATGCCTGTTATCTCACCTTCGATATTGACTTTCTGGACCCGGCCTATGCGCCCGGCACCGGCACGCCCTGCGCTGGCGGGCCGACAACGCGCCAGGCCCTCGACATTTTGCGGGCGCTGGACGGCGTCAATGTCGTCGGCATGGATGTGGTGGAAGTCGCGCCTTCCTATGATGTGAGCGAGATCACGTCGCTGGCCGCCGCAAGCATCGCGTTTCAAATGCTGGCGCTTTACGCCGCAAAGCATAAATAAGCGCGCATGTTGAGCTTCGTCCCCATTGCGCCTGCGCACCGCGCCGTCCTCGAAGAGATGGTCCGCGATTATTATTTAAGCGACGGCTACACTTATGAGCCTGACATTCATGACCGGGCGCTCGATGAGCTCTGCCAGGGCAATCCCTTCATCGCCGCCTGGGTGATGGAGGCGGAAGGCCAGGTTGCGGGCTATGTTGCCGTGACGCTCGGCTTTTCCATTCTCTATGGCGGCTTTGACGGCTTCATCGACGAGATTTATGTGAAGCCGGAATTCCGGGGCCGGGGTTTCGGGACGCAGGCGCTTTCCTTCGTGGAGGAAGACGCAATTTCGCGCGGGCTCAGACGGCTTTATCTGGAAGTCACGCATCACAACACCGCCGCCCGCGCGCTTTATGAGCGGCTCGGCTATGAGGATCATGAGAGCTATCTCATGTCCAAAGTGCCGGCGGCAGGCTGAGCCTGCCCCCGCCCACATCCACCCTTTCCGCTGCGGAAAGTGCGTGCTAGGTTCCCCGCCATCTAGAAAATGACGCCAGCGTCTTCAACAACTTAAACGGGGAATCCATGAAAAATCTCTTCGACATCAAGGGCAAGGTCGCCATCGTGACGGGCGGCTCGCGCGGCATTGGCGAAATGATCGCGGCGGGCTTTGTCGAAAACGGCGCGAAGGTCTATATCACCGCGCGCAAGGCCGATGCCTGCAACGCGACCGCCGAGCGGCTGTCTGAAAAAGGCACCTGCATTTCCCTGCCCCATGACCTTTCGAACCTCGACGGCATTCAGCGCTTCGTGAAGAAAATCGAGGAGCGCGAAGAGAAGGTCGATATTCTCTGCAATAATGCGGGCGCCGCCTGGGGCGAGCCGCTGGACCAGTATCCGGAAAGCGGCTGGGACAAGGTGTTCGACATCAACATCAAGGGCCCCTTCTTCCTCATTCAGAAGATGCTGCCGCTGCTGCGCAAGGCCGCCACGGCGGAAAGCCCGGCGCGCATCATCAACACCGCCTCCATCAACGGCATCGAGCCGCCCGTGCTTGAGACTTACGCCTATTCTTCCTCGAAAGCCGGTATGATCATGCTGACGCGCCATCTGGCCGGCCGTCTGGCGCGGGAGAACATTCTGGTGAACTCCATCGCGCCCGGACCTTTCCCGAGCCACATGATGGCCGCGACGCTGGCGGAGATGGGCGATCAGATCAAGGCCGCGAACCCGCGGGGCCGCGTAGGCGAGCCGGAAGACATTGCAGGGGTCGCCATCTTCCTCGCCTCCCGCGCTTCCGCCTACACGACGGGCGCCTGCATCCCCTGCGATGGCGGGGCAGCCGAGGTTTAAGGCGCCGCGCTTTCCAATTACATTATAACCATCATGCCTCGGTCAAGCCGAGGCATGATGGCTATTTTTAACGGGAGAAGTATGGGCGATAAACTTACATCCAGCGCGCTCTTTTCGGATGGCGAGACGTCTGTAGGTGAATTCTGGGCTTGGGCCTATTCCGATCTCATGGGCAACACGGTTCGCCCGCTTATCGCCGAATTCCTTGTTTCCAAACTATTGAATGCACATCACGGCCAGCGAATTCAGTGGGACGGCGCAGACGTCGCTTATAAAGGCCTGAAAATCGAAGTGAAATCGTCGGCTTACGTTCAAAGCTGGCATCAGGACAGGCTATCAAAAATCACTTTTGATATCCGGCCACGTACGCTCACATGGGATGCGAGCGCAAACTTGTCTCATCCAATCACGAGACCGTACGGCCGTCACGCAGACCTCTATGTTTTCTGCTTATTGGACGAGAAAGACAAAGAAGCTGCAGACCCGAGAAAACTTGGGCAATGGAAATTTTTTGTTCTTCCCACATCGCAGCTCAACGCGGCCTTCCGCTCCCAAAAAACTCTTTCTCTTTCTTCCTTGCAGAAGGTCACGCAAGCACTCGCCTACTGCCAGTTGAAGAGGGAAATCGACGCCTATTCTTGCAGAGATGGCGTGGCGTCGGAGATTTAAGGCACTCTTGCAACAACCACAGTGTATCGCCCCGGGCTTGTCCCGGGGTGACAGCTGAATTTTAAAGCAAGATTTCAGGGCCTCTTACGCCCCGCCATCACTGCGTGAACTGCAGAATGGCGGGTCCGAGAATGACCGCGAAGAGCGCGGGCAGGAAGAAGGCGATCATCGGCACGGTGAGTTTGGGCGGCAGGGCAGCCGCCTTTTTTTCTGCCGCGGCCATGCGGATGTCACGGTTCTCCTGCGCCATGACGCGCAGCGCCTGGCCCAAAGGCGTGCCGTAGCGTTCGGCCTGAGTAAGGCTCATGCAGAGCGCCTTGACGCCCGGCAGGCCGGTGCGCGCGGCCAGATTGTCATAAGCAATGCGCCGGTCCTGCAGATAGGACAGCTCGGCTGTCGTCAGCGTCAGCTCTTCCATCAACTCGATGGAAGAGCCGCCCACTTCCTTCGAAACCTTGCCGAAAGCCGCTTCGATGGACATGCCCGATTCCACACAGATAAGCAGCAGGTCGAGTGCGTCGGGGAATGCGCGCTGGATCGATTCCTGGCGGCGCTGCACGAGGTTCTGCACAAAGATGTTGGGCAGATAAAAGCCGAAGACGAGCGCGCCGAAAGAAATCGCCACGCGCGCCATTGCGTTGAGGCCGAAATCATTGAGCACGAAGAGATAAAAAAGCGCCAGAAGCCCCATGATGATGGGCGCGACGAAGCGGAAAAACAGGAACATGTAAAGCGGCGCCTGACCGCGCAGACCGGCCTGTTTCAGCTTGCCCTTGATCTCTTCGCCTTCCAGAAGCTCATGCAGATTGAGCTCGTCCACCACCTTTTTCACCAGGCCGCGCGGGTCCTGGCGCAGGCGCTCGGTCTTGCTTTTGGCAATGTCCTCGCGGAACTGGCGGCGCAGAGCTTCGCGCTCGGTGGCCACATACTTCATGCGCTGGCCAAGGCGGTTCGGCGCGAGCAGCGGCATGGCAAGGGTAATCACCGTTGCAAAGGCACCGATGGCGGCCAGCACCGTGATGGCGTTTTCAGGCTTCATAAGAGCTGCAAAGAATTCCATATCCGCCTCAGAAGCTGAAATTGATCATGCGGCGCATGACGAACACACCGATACACATCCAGAGCACGCCCGCCCCGAGGATGAGATTGCCCATCAGCGAGGTGAAGAGAATGGAGACATAATCCGGCGAAACGAGATAAAGCATCACCGTCACACCCGGCGGCAGCACGCCGATGATCGTGGCGGAGGATTTCGCCTCCTGCGACATGGCGGCGATCTTGCCGCGCATCTTCTTGCGGTCACGCAGCACGCGGGAGAGATTGCCCAAAGCTTCGGACAAGTTACCGCCGGACTTCTGCTGAATTGAAAGCGTGATCATGAAGAAGTTCACTTCCGGCAGCGGCATGCGCTCATAAACACGCTTGAGGCCTTCATCAAGCGAAACGCCGACTTTCTGCCCCTCCACCACTTCGCGGAATTCTTCTGCCACCACGGGCGCGCTTTCCTGGGCAACGATGCGCAGGCAGTCATTGACGGGAAGGCCCGCCTTCACGCCGCGCACGATCACGTCGATGGAATTGGCGAATTCTTCTGAAAAGGCATTCTGGCGGCGCTTGATGAGAAAGCCGAGCACCCAGCGCGGCAGGCCGAACCCGGCAGCAAAACCGCCGAGAAGCGCAGGAATGAAAGAGAGCCCGCCCAGCATGATCGCCGCCATCACCGCGAGGCCCGTTACCGCGCTCAAAATATAGAAGGTGCGCACTTCCATGGTGAGGCCCGCGCGCTCGATGCGCAGCTTGACCGTGAGCTTCGCATTCTCCTTGCGCTGCTCTTCCAGTTCCTTCAGCTGGTCCTGAAGCTGCTTGCGCCGCTGCGCTTCATCCCGTCCGGCACGCTTTGCGGAAACCTTGGCGCGGGAGCTCTGCGCCGCCACGCGGGCAACGCGCTTGTCCGTTTCGGTCTTGCCCGTGCCGAACAGCGCAAAGCCTGCCCCGCCAATGCAAAGGGCGGAGAGCAGCGCGATGGCAAGGGTGATGAGGAGGCCCTGATCCATGGTGCCCTCTAGCCCGCCGCCGCGTCGAGCGCTGCAGCGAGACGGTTATGTTCGTTGTAATATTTCGCTTTGTCCCAGAAGGCCGGGCGGGCAATGCCGGTGGATTTGTGCTGGCCGAGAAGGCGGCCTGCTTCATCTTCCCCTTCAATGTCATAGACAAAGAGGTCCTGCGTCACGATCACATCGCCTTCCTGGCCCAGCACTTCGGTAATGTGGGTGATGCGGCGCGAACCGTCGCGCAGACGCGCGGCCTGGACGATGATGTCCACGGACCCGCAGATCATTTCGCGGATGGTCTTGGAGGGCAGCGCGAAGCCGCCCATGGTAATCATGCTTTCAAGACGCGAGAGCGCTTCACGGGGCGAGTTGGCGTGCAGCGTGCCCATCGAGCCGTCATGGCCCGTGTTCATGGCCTGAAGCAAGTCGAAGGCTTCCGGGCCGCGCACCTCACCCACGATGATGCGTTCCGGGCGCATACGCAGACAGTTGCGCACGAGATCGCGCATCGTCACCTCACCCTGGCCTTCAAGGTTGGGCGGGCGGGTTTCAAGACGCACCACATGCGGCTGCTGCAATTGCAGTTCGGCGGCGTCTTCACAGGTGATGACGCGCTCATCTTCATCGATGAAGGCGGTCATGGTGTTGAGCAGCGTCGTCTTACCGGAGCCCGTGCCGCCGGAAATAAGCACATTGCAGCGGACCCGGCCGATGATTTCGAGGATCGTCGCCCCTTCCGGGGTGATCGTGCCATAGCCCACCAGGTCTTCGAGTTTCAGCTTGTCGCGGCGGAACTTACGGATGGTGAGCGCGGCGCCGTCAATGGCCAGCGGCGGGGCAATGACGTTCACACGCGAGCCATCCGCCAGGCGTGCGTCACAGATCGGGCTCGACTCGTCCACACGGCGGCCTACCTGGCTCACAATACGCTGGCAGATATTGAGAAGCTGCGCATTGTCGCGGAAGCGCGTGCCGGTGAGCTGCACCTTGCCGCCCACTTCAATGAAGACGCGGCCCGAGCCATTGACCATGATGTCGGCAATGTCGTCCCGCGCCAGCAAGGGCTCGAGCGGGCCATAGCCCAGCACGTCGTTGCAAATGTCTTCGAGCAGTTCTTCCTGCTCGGCAATCGACATGACGACATTCTTGATCGCGACGATCTCGTTCACGATGTCGCGGATCTCATCCCGCGCGCTTTCCCCGTCGAGCTGGGCCAGCTGGGTCAGGTCGATCGTGTCGATCAGCGCGTTAAAGATGGACGTCTTGATCTGATAATAATCCGCCGATTTTTCGCGCATGCCGGGCGCGCGCGTGGTTGGCGCAGGCTTCGGCGCGGGAGCAGCGGCGGGCTTGGGTTGCGGCGCAGGCTGGGCCTGCGGTTTGGCCGCGGGCGCTGCGGGCGGCATGCCTGCCGCAGGAGGCGGGGCGCCGGGCGCAGTAGCGGGCGGTGCGGAAGCGGGCGGCGGCGGCGCAGGCTGCTGCGCTGCAGCCGGCTCAGGGCGAGCTGGCGCAGCCGGCGAAGGCGCCGGCGCAGGCTTTTTCTGCGGTGAACCTTCCTGCCTCTTACCGAACATGGGGCTCAGCTCTCCTTCCGGCCGGTCAGGCGGCCAAGAAACGGCAGAAGGGACTTGGAGCGGCGCGGCGCTTCGGCGCGGCCCGTCACGATGCCGGCAAGATGCTTGATGCCGAGCACGGTTTTGCTTTTAGGGTCCACCTCGTCGAGCATCTGGCCGTTATTGGCCGCCGTGCCGAAAAGCTGCGGGTTGAAGGGCAGCACGAGCGTCGGCTCCACCTCGATGGCTTCGGCAAAATCCTTCGCCGGAATTTCCGGGCGCTTGGCCACGCCCACCTGGTTCAACACCACATGGGGCAGCGTGTCGTTGGCGCGGGTCTGTTTGAGAAGATCGACAATGTTCTTGGTGTTGCGCAGGCCTGCAAGATCGGGCGTCGTGGTGATCACGATGTCGTCTGCGGAAAGCAGCAGGCGCTTCGTCCAGGGCGCCCAGATATGCGGCATGTCGATGATGACGACCGGGCAGGTTTCGCGCACCACTTCAATCAGCGATTCGCACGCATCGGCGTCAAGGTCGCCGTCCCGCTCCAGCGTGCCGGGCGCGGTGAAGAGCGACAGGCGGCTGGTATATTTCACCGTCAGCCGCTCCAGCATCACATCATCCAGCCTGTCCGGCTGCACCAGCGCATCGGCAATGCCCTGCACCGGGTCCTGATTGAAGTCGAGCCCCGCCGTGCCGAAGGGAAGGTCAAGATCGACAATCGTCGTGTCCTCGCGCATCGCCTCGGAAATGGACCAGCCCACATTATGCGCAAGCGTGGAGGAACCAGCCCCGCCCCGCGCGCCGATGAAGGCAACCGAGCGGCCAATGGGCGGCGCATCGGGATCGACATAAAGACGGGTGACGGATTCGATCAGCTGCAGCGGTGAGAAAGGCGCCACGAGATATTCATTCACGCCCTGGCGGATCATCTCCCGGTAAACGGAGACATCGTTCAGATGGCCGATGATGATGACCTTGGTGCCCGCATCGCAGACTTCGGCGAGCGCGGCCAGTTCACCGAAAAGCTGCTCCCCGCCCTGGCGCGTTTCCACCAGAATGAGGTTCGGCGTTGCCGTGTCCCGGAAATAGGAAACAGCGGCGGGAATGCCGCCCATATGCACCGTCAGATGCGCTTTGGCGAGCCGCCGGTCTTCAGAGGCGCGCTGGATGGCGCTGCCCGTTTCCGGCATTTCGCAGAACGCTTCAATGGTAATGCGCGGCACCGGCTTGAAAACCGGTGTCGGCATCTCATCGTCAAGTCCCTCCGCCGGAGGGCCATCATATTGGGGCATGGCGTTCATCATCTTTCTCGCCCTTACTCAGCAACCGTGCTTATCTGGCCGGAATCCTGCTCGCTGCGCTCGCTCGCCGTCACTTCGCCTTTGCGGTATTTCTCGAGCACCACATCGCGGCGGCCCGCATAAGCCGGGTCAGCATCACGCGGTCCCATCAGGTCGGCGGGGTCGGCAACCATGGCCGCCAGATTGTTCTGCGACGCGCAGCCGAAATTCGGCGTCGTGCCGTTATCCGGATCATAGCCGTAATCTTCGCTCCAGTTGCCGCAGGGCGAGGGCGTCGCCACATAGCGGCGGAAAGAGAGTATCACGGGCGCGTTTGTATTCGAGGAGGAGGCGCGGTAGCCGCCATGGGAGCGGCGCTCATGCGCGATGCCTTCCTCATCCAGCACCGTGCCGACTTCCGCTGCCATAGTGATGGCAGCTGCCGTGTTGGGCGCGCCGGAGGGAGCGGACACATTGAGCGTGCCATGACCGCGCTCTTTGAAGGCACGGGCGAAGCTCCGCACCGCCGATTTCTCCTCCAGGCTGAGGGCAATCTTGTCGGGCGCGGCTGCAATTTCATAGGTTACGATCTGCGGATCGACCGTGATGGGGTGCTGCTGCGCCGGGGTAGAGCGCGCATCCGTCATCCCGTTGAAGCCGCCGCATCCGGCCAGGAAAAGCGGCAAGGCGAAAATGGCAATGGCTTTCTTCATCATGTCCTTCGCGTCCTTCACTCGCTTTGCCTATTCCAGAACGAAGCCGACCGGCCCTTCGAGCTTGCCTGGCTTGGCATCCTTGCGGCCTTCCACGCCATAGGTGGCATTCAGGCGGCCCATCAGAATCGTTTCCATGTCGGAGGCCGGCGCATAGCCATCGGTCGGCAGGCTCAGCTTGTCGCGGCTCGTCGCATCCACCAGATAGGGCGTGACGATGACGACAAGTTCCGTTTCGCTGTTCTGGAAGTCCCGGCTGCGGAAAAGCGCGCCAAGCACGGGCACATCCTTCACGCCGGGCACGCCATCGATGTTCTGGCGCGTGGTTTCGGAAATCAGACCGGCCATGACGAGAGAGCCGCCGCTCGGCAGTTCCACCGTCGTTTCCGCCCGGCGCACGCGCAGCGCGGGAATGGTGACGCCCTGAACTTCTATGACATTCCCGTCATCATCCACCGATGTGCCACCGCGCGAGATATAGGCGCCTTCATTGGACAGCTCGCTGACTTCCGTCGAAATCTTCATGGAGATGCGGCCTTCGCTCATCACCACCGGCGTAAAGCCGAGGCCCACACCGAAAGGCTTGAACTCAAGCGTCACATTGCCGTCCCGGTCCCGTGATGTAGGGACGGGAAACTCGCCGCCCGCCAAGAATTTCGCCGATTCGCCGGAGATGGCGGTCAGCGTCGGTTCGGCCAGGGTGCGCGCAAGACCGGCGCGCTCCATTGCCTTCAGGCCTGCATCGACAGCATAGGTGCCAGATCCGAGGCGTCCGTCGGCGCCAACCGAGCCCGCCAGCGCACCAAGCGCCTGCCCCTGCAGCGAAAACTCGTTCTGAGTCGCCCAATCGATGACCGCATCGCCAATGGAAATCTGATTGGTGATATCAATGCCGAGCTGTTTAAGAAGCGTGCGCTGCATTTCGGCCACCGTCACCTTGAGCATCACCTGCTCCTTGGATTCGATGGTCAGCATATTGAGCACATTCTCTTCTTCACCGGCAAAACGGGCGGCCAGTTCGCGGGCCTGTGAAGATTGCGCAGCATTGGGCACGAAACCGGACAGGACGATGTGACTGTTAATCGCCTCGACCTTCACGCGCGCATCGGGAAGATATTTCGCAATCGTCGCCTGCAGCGCGTCCACATCGCGCTCGACGGAAATCTCGATATTGACGATCTGATTGCCGCGCTGGTCGAAGAAGAAAGCGTTGGTCTGGCCGGTCTCCATGCCGATCAGATACGTCCGCTTAGGCGTGCGCACCACCGCATCCACCACCGCCGGATTGGAAACCAGCACATCGCGCGCTGCGACAGGCAGTTCAACAATTGCCGCCTTGTGCAGCGGCAGAACGATGCGGCGGGTCTGCGGGCCCTCGCCGCCCGGATCGATCTTCACCAGTTCCGCATCAGGCGTGGAGGCCGCGGTCACGTGACTTGCCGGGGCGAATGCGAAAACCGCTGCCACAGCAAGAAGTGCGAAGCTGCCTGTGATTTTCCGGAGAAACCTGGGATACGCCATTACCTGCCCCCCGAAACGCGCGGCTGTACCGCGGACGCATTGCCATATTGAATGAGATTGACGGAACCGCCTGCCACAGACTTGGCGCGCGGCGCACCCACAAGTTCCTCACTCGCATCGGCCATGGAACGCAGCGCGAGAGAAATCTCTCCGCGCGCCTGGCCGAGCAGGAAGGCTTCGGCCTCTTCGGGCCGCATTTCGAGTGTCGCGGTCTTGCCGACCACGACCTGCGCACCGTCGGACTCACGGAAGGTCTGATCGATGGCCAGTACGCGGATATTTTCCAGCAGTGTTTCGGCGCTATAGGTGACGCCGCGGCTGGCCTCACTGCGGCGTTCGGAGGTGAGCAGCACATCCACCCGGTCATTCGGCAGAATGAAACCGCCCGCGCTCGTTTCCGGTGAAATGGGCAGCGAAACGGCGCGCATGCCGGGCGAGATGAGCGCCGACATGAAACCCGCATTGCCGAGCGAGACGAGTTTGGCTTTCGTCACCGGTTCGCCTTCGCTAAGCGGCGTGCGCGCAATCGCGCCGCGGAAGGAGGTGAGCGCGTCGGGCTCGTCCTTGCGCGTCACATAGCTTGCCGTGACCGCCTCTTCCGGCCATTTTTGCCAGCGAATGTCGCTGCCGCCGATCCGGTGGCCGAGTTCGATGCTCTTGCCGGCCACCAGCACTTCGCTGGTCGGCGCTTCGATCACCTTGGTTTCAGCCACTTGTTCTTCCGGCTCGGACGAAACCAGGCCGCGCACGAGGAACGCCACGGCGATCGCCGCGAGTAGCGCCACTGCCAGAATGCCAATTCTTACCGCGTTCACTTGCCCGTCCTTCACCAGTTCTCCGCCCGTTCAGGCGCATCGTCCATCCAACCCGGTTTCAATCAATTTAGAGTTAACCCGCCGCGTCCCTTCTGCCCGGATTGCGCATTTTCCGGCGCGGCCAAAGCGTTAACCCGTCTCCTCAATCAGCCCTCACCCAGCCATGGCCACCCAATAGGTTTGCGGGAACACTGCAAGCGCGGCAGCGGTGAGCGCAACCGCATAAGGAATGCCCTCGTCCCGGTCATGCAGCCGCATCAGCCAGGTTTGCCGCGCCAACACACCGGGCAGCGGCAGACGGCGGAAAAGGCTAACCCCAATCGCAAGCGCCCCGCCCGCCAGCGCCGCAATGAGCGCGAAGGCCATAAGATGCTGCCAGTCGATCCAGAGCGCCGCCGCGGCCATAAGCTTGGCGTCGCCCCCGCCCATATATCCCCTGGCGAATGCGGCCATGCCGAGCAGCAAAACCGAAAAGCCGGCGGCCACATGCGTGCCCATATCGGCGAGCGGCAGCCCCAGCAGCAGCGCCACCGGAAAGAAGGCAAGCGCCAGCGCCCCAGTCAGCCAGTTCGGGATCGTCAGCGTGCCCATGTCGAAAAAGGCCGCCAGCAGCATGGCAGCCGGAAAAATCAGCAACAGCACTTGGTCCATCGGCACTGCACCCCTAGCCGGAACGTCCTGCGGAACCCGGCAGCCTTCATGACTGCCCCCGCTTTCAGCATGGGGGAACAGCGTAAAGGCCGGGTAAACGGCAGAGCGGTCCACAGATGAATGAAAGGGGAGTATGGAGCGTCACGCTCGGGGCGGGGATTAAAGTGCGCGGCGAAAAATGCACAAAGAAAAACCGGCCGCGCGAGGGCGGCCGGTTTTATTTCTTCAGGAGCTGACGATTAACCGTCGATGGCGCCCTGAACCTTGTCGAATGCAGAGCTAAGCAGATCCTGCAATGTGGGGATCGCAGCTGCAATCGCAACAGCCACGCCTGCGGCGATCAGGCCATATTCAATCGCAGTCGCCCCCGACTCGTCCTTGAAAAACTTCGTCATGAACTGGCTCATCTAAAGCCTCCTTCACATCTACTGACAGCACCAGCTCACGGTGGACTTCCGTCCCCGGCACACCCCCGTGAACTCACAACCGACCTTACGAAGCGGTGATTACTGCCCGGTTAAAACTTCCCTTCAATTCTTTCCTATCCGGCCGCCCGGGCGCGATTTATTGTATCAATCCTTTATGCTTAAAGTTCAGTTACTCAAATACTTCTATTTATACACGATGAATACATTGGTTAATGCCGGAGTAAACCCGGAGCAAGACAGCCGCCCGCGCCTTCAAGGTGTCGCGGAAAAGATTTCTCATTAGGAGCGTGTTCACCGTTTCCGCCTAGTCTTGGCGCAGTCGTTTTCCGCAAAGGGATTCCCAAATGGCGTTCGCCCAAGGTCATCCGTTCAGTTTCATGCGCGCGCTGAAAGCCGGCGCCGCCTTTTCGCTGGCTGCGCTTCTGGCCGCGCCTGCGCTCGTGACGTCTGTTCAGGCCGCCTCGCTGCAGGTGGAGGTCAACCAGACGAAGCCCTATAAGCTGCCGCGCGCCGCCAATACTGTCATTGTCGGCAATCCGGCGGTTGCAGGGGTCACGGTCGATTCCAATGACCGGGTTTTCGTGCTGGGCCGCACTTATGGCCGCACCAACCTCATCGCGCTCGACCGCGACGGCGAGATTATCGTCGATATGCCGGTGAATGTGGTGAATGCGGCAGGGATCGTCACGCTCAATGCGGGGGCGCAGCAACGCAGTTTCAACTGCACGCCGCGCTGCGAACGGGTTCTTGATCCGACCGATGCGCCGGACGCGTTCGACAAGCAGCTCCAGGCCACCAAGGGCGCAACGGATTATATTGAAGGCATCGCTTCGGGCCGGAACTGAGACGAACCCGGACCGCAGAACATAAGAAAGGCCGCTTCTTCGGAAAGCGGCCTTTTCTTTTACGCGCGTAAGGCGCCGCCTTTACTTGGCAATCCGCAGCGCGTTCAGTTCCTGCGCGATGGTCTTGAAGACCTCTTTCAGCTCCGAACTGCTTGGCGAATTGAAGTACATGTTCGCCGAGGTCGCGCATTTGCGCATCATCTCTTTGGTCCCGTTGTCATTCACCTGGAAAGTGATCGTGTAAAGACGGATGCCTGCCTCTTTCACATTATCGCAAATGCGCAGGGTCTTCTCGTCCAGACGTTTTACGGCCGTTCCGTGATGGTCCGTACCGAGACGCTTTTCCGCAAGATAGCCATAGGCCGTGTATTCGGACTTGTTGTGGTTGCTTCCAAACCACCCGCCCGCTTCCGGAATGGTGTTTTCCCCGTCGGTCAGCAGAATGATGACCTTCTTGTAGTCCTTGTCGTCATAGGCCGTGCCTTCGGTGTAAGGCGCGCTTGGCGAGATGACGCGCCAGCCCCAGGCAAGGCCGAGCGGAATATGCGTCATGCCGTCGGCCATCATGTCGTCGATCTCGTCTAGCAACAGATTCTTGTCATTGGTCAGCGGCGTGATGGTGCGCACATTACAGCCTTTTTGCGGGCCATTCGACCAGCTTCCCACATTGGCGTTGTTGTATTTCGCCGTCTTGCGCTGACACGCAGCGTCCGAACCGCACGACCAGCCATCATCAAGATAGTCGTTCGAGTAGGAGCTGGACCATCCACTGCCATCCGGCTCATCCGGCGCGAACCACGGCACCCAGAGCGTGTCGCCGATGGCATTCACCGGCACCGCATCATTTTCGTCATAAGGCTCGGGCCGGGTTTCAACGCAACCATTCCATGAGCGGTTTTTGATCTTGTCATAAAGATCGAAGATGTTCGTGTTGCCTTCGAAGTTCTCGCCATGAATGCTGGAGAGGCGGCTCTTGTCCATCCAGGGTTCGTTGATCTTGTCTGCGCCCACATTGACAGCGGCGGCAAAAGGAACGAGCCCCACATAGGCAAAGTCGGGGCGTTTGTCCTCGCCAAATAAAATGTCGATGAGATCGGACGCGGCCGTCTTCAGCGCGCTGAGGCGGCTGCCTGCCATGGAGCCGGTATTATCGAGCACCATGACAAGCTCGATGCCGGAGGACTCCCGCGCGATCGTCACCGTGGCGCCGATGTCCAGCTCGCTGATGCCCATGATCTTGAGCAGCGCGGTCGGCATGGAAGCCGTCGCGGACAGGGTGATCTGACCGTCCTGTTCCGTCACCGCGACCGGTCCCGGCGTGCCCAGCGCATCATCGGGATAGTTGGCGTCGAAATAGCTTTGGGCCTTTGCCTGAAATTCTTCTTGCGGCAGAGCGGTCATGGACCCGACAGCAAGGCCCGCCGCGTCCAGCGCGCTGGTGAGGCGTTCACGCACAATGTAAGCGCGCGAAAAATCGATTGCGCCCGCCGCGCCACCAAGAACCGGAATCAGCGCAAGCGCAAAGAAGATTGCGATGTTGCCGCGCTTGTCTTGCGCAAACCGCCGCGCGTTTGCCCGCGCCTTTTTCAAAAGCCGCTCGATCCGTTTCACCGCATTGCCCCATAAGGCTTCATAGAGAAGCCCCAAGCCTCGGCCAAGGCGATTAATTCCCTATTAAGAAAGCGCCTAAAACGAATGTGAAATGCGCAATTTTAGCGGTTAGGGATAATGACGCGTAAAAGCAGGCTGCACGCGGGCGGTTAACCTTCTTTCTCCACTCCTTGGTAAGGATGAAGAGCGCACACTCGCGCACATAAAGCGCGGGGCCCAAGAGTGCGAGAATGAAACAGAACCGTCAGACAGCGGAAAGCAGCAAAGGCGGCCGCCGGTTTCTTTTCCGGTTCGGCAAGGCACAGCGCGGCAGCGCCGCGGTTGAATTCGCGCTTGTCGGCATTCCCTTTCTCATGCTGCTTCTGGCGATGCTCGAAACGGGCATCATCTTCTTCGCCAATGCCTCCATCGATCACACGACCGCCCAGAACGCGCGTCTTATCCGCACGGGCCAGGCGCAGAACGGCGGCTTCGACGAGGCGGCCTTCAAGCAGTCCATGTGCGACGGCCTGACCTTCCTGCCGGACTGCCTGACACGGCTGCATCTGGATGTGCGCACCTTCGACAGTTTTGCCGATGTGAATTTTCCGCCGCCCATCGAGAATGGTGAGCTCACAGGCAACAATCAGTTTCAGCCGGGCAATGCAGGCGACATCGTGCTTGTGCGCGCCTTTTATGAGTGGCCGGTTGCAAGCCCCATTGCGACCGGGCTTTCCACCATGTCGGATGGCAGCCGCCTGTTGATGGCGAGTACAGCCTTCCGCAATGAACCCTTTTGAGGAAATGAGGACACGGATGCGCCGCTTTTCCTTTTTCACCACTTTTGCTGCCCTCACCGCCTTCTGGCGCAACAGCCGGGGCGTGGCCGCCGTCGAATTCGCGCTCATCGCTCCGGTGATGGCGATGCTTTATATCGGCACGGCGGAACTTTCCCAGGCGCTGACCGTGGACCGCAAACTCACCTACACGGCAAGCGCGCTGGCGGACCTGGTTGCGCAGGACACCCGCATCAACGATGACGAAATGGGCGACATCATGGAGGCGAGCAGCGCCATGCTGGCACCCTTCAACTCCGCGCCGCTCGAGCTTGTCGTCACAAGCGTGGTGGCGGATTCAGATGGCGACACGGAAGTCGACTGGTCGGATGCGAAGGGCGGCGACGCGCGCACCGAGGGCTCCAAGGTGACGCTGCCGGAAGGGCTGACCGGCCCCGGCGAAAGCGTGATCATGACCGAGGTCCGTTACACCTATTCTTCCCCGTTCTCCCGCTTCATCACCGACGGCTTTGTGATGGAGGACCGCTTCTATCTCCGGCCGCGCCGCGTGGCCGTGATCGAGCGGGGGAATTAGGTCAATCCATCTTAGAAAACGGCCTCTCTCGCGCCTCCCCGCCGTGGCTTTCTCTTTGTTAACCACGTTTCCCGCCCGATGTGTCACATAGATGCCGCACCGGATTTCAGGCCTCTTTGCAAGCCGGGCTATTGACTGACCTGACATAAGCCCCGGCAGCGCTAACGCGGGCAAAGCGCAGCGGGCTTATCGCATAAGTTCCTGGAATCAGGGGAGAATCGGGGAGATATCTGGCGGAGGGAGAGGGATTCGAACCCTCGAGACGGTTGCCCGCCTACACGCGTTCCAGGCGTGCGCCTTCGACCACTCGGCCATCCCTCCGGGAAAAGCGCCGGACAGGCGCTCAGATGGCGCGCACTATACCCACTCGCAGCCCCAAATCAACCGCTTCCGGCGCCCTAAAGCGTCAAGCAGATGTCTTGTTCTGGGACTAAAAATCGGGTTACCGTTTTGCCAACCCGTCAGTACGGGGGGTAACTTCAAATGGCTGGGGGGCCAGGTAATGATTGTATTTCGGCTTTTGGGGCTGATTCTTATCGCTATTGCCCTAATGTTTCTCGGGGCTGACGGCATCCAAACTCTCGAATCCGGTGAAGTGTCGATCCGGTCTCTTTCCGAGGCTTGGGGTCTTCTCCATCAGGCATCCTATGACAGTTTCACGGCATGGTCGGCGGAAGCGCTGCCCGGCGCCGTTCAGGATCCCGTTCTTTCCACCATCATGGCGGCGCCTGCCTGGGCCAGCTTCGGCGTGCTCGGCATCATCATCGCGCTGATTTTCCGCCGCCGGGACTGAGCGAGACCCCTTTCACCAATACGTGACGCGGAAGCGGCAGGGCTGGGGGGCTTACTGCCTTGCTTCCCGAGGAGCCCCGCAGGCATGATCTGCCTGCGGGGCTTCTTCAATTCACGGCAAGGGATCGCTCATGAGCCGGGTGCTTTTCATCTTTTTTCTTCTGCTGACCGCCGCGGCGGCAGCTTATGACGCCGCGCCGCTCATGAACGGCATGGAGCTGCGCCTGCATGCGCTGGGAGAGGTCTGGTTCCGGATCCATCCCGGCAGCCTGAACCTTCTCCAGGCGGGGCTGGAGCGCCATGTCTGGCCGCCCCTCTGGGACCCGGGCATGACGACGCTCCTGCTGCTGCCCGCTGTCGCGGTTTTCAGCGTACTGGCGCTTTTCTTTTTGCTGCTGACGCTCAGAAGGCGGCGGTAAGGCTCAGTTATCGTCCATCTTCAGGGCGGCAATGAAGGCTTCCTGGGGAATTTCGACGCGCCCGAACTGACGCATCTTCTTTTTCCCTTCCTTCTGCTTCTCAAGCAGCTTGCGCTTACGGGAGACGTCACCGCCATAACATTTGGCGGTCACGTCCTTGCGCATGGCCGCGATGGTTTCGCGGGCGATGACACGGCCGCCGATCGCCGCCTGAACCGGGATCTTGAAGAGATGCCGGGGGATGAGGTCTTTCAGCTTTTCACACATGGCCCGGCCGCGCGATTCGGCGCGGGCGCGATGCACCACCGTGGCAAGGGCGTCCACCGGCTCCTCATTGACGAGGATCGACATCTTGACGAGATCGCCGGACTCGTAGTTCTCGATCTGATAGTCGAAACTCGCATAGCCGCGGGTGATGGATTTCAGCCGGTCATAGAAGTCGAACACGACTTCATTGAGCGGCAGACGGTATACCACCATGGCGCGGGCGCCGGCATAAGTCAGATCCTGCTGGATGCCGCGGCGGTCCTCGCAGAGTTTCAGCACCGCGCCCAGATAATCATCTGGCACGAGGATCGTCGCCCTGATCCAGGGTTCTTCGATGTGATCGACCTTCACCGGGTCCGGCATGTCGGCGGGATTGTGCATCTCCACCATGTCGCCATTGTTCATATAGATGTTGTAGATCACGCTCGGGGCTGTGGTGATAAGCTCGATGTTGAACTCGCGCTCGATCCGTTCCCGGACGATTTCGAGATGGAGCAGACCTAGAAAGCCGCAGCGGAAACCGAAGCCGAGCGCGGCAGAAGTTTCCATCTCGTAATGGAAGCTCGCATCATTGAGGCGCAGCTTGGCAATGGCATCGCGCAGATCGTCGAACTGGGAGCTGTCCACCGGGAAGAGACCGCAGAAGACCACGGGCTGGGCGGGCTTGAAGCCGGAGAGCGGCTTTTCGCAGGGACGCTTTTCATCCGTCACGGTGTCACCCACCGCGGTGTCCGCCACTTCCTTGATGGAGGCGGTGAAGAAACCGATCTCGCCTGCGGCCAGCTCTTTCACATTCTCTTTCTTGGGCTTGAAGATGCCGACCTGATCGACCGTGTAGGTCGCCCCGGCCTGGATCATCTTGATCTTCTGGCCCTTCTTCATCACGCCGTCCACCACGCGCACCAGCACGACGACGCCGAGATAGGGGTCATACCAGCTATCGACCAGCATGGCCTTCAGCGGCGCTTCGCGGTCGCCTGCGGGCGGCGGCAAGCGCTTCACGATGGCTTCCAGCACCTTGTCGATGCCGAGGCCGGATTTGGCGGAAATTTCCACCGCATCGGAGGCATCGAGCCCGATCACATCCTCGATCTGCTCCTTCACGCGCTCAGGGTCGGCAGCAGGAAGGTCGATCTTGTTTAGGACCGGCACGATCTCGTGATTGACCTCGATGGCCTGATAGACATTCGCCAGCGTCTGCGCTTCCACGCCCTGGCTGGCATCGACGACGAGGAGCGAACCTTCACAAGCGGCGAGCGAGCGGTTCACCTCATAGGCGAAGTCCACATGGCCGGGCGTGTCGATCAGGTTGAGCTGATAGGTCTCCCCATCCTCCGCCTGATAGGAAAGGCGCACGGTCTGGGCCTTGATGGTGATGCCGCGCTCGCGCTCGATGTCCATGCTGTCGAGCACCTGCTCCTTCATCTCACGCAGGGTCAGCCCGCCACATAGCTGGATGAGGCGGTCGGCCAGGGTGGATTTGCCGTGGTCGATGTGAGCCACGATGGAGAAATTGCGGATATGCGCGAGGTCTGTCATGGGCGGGCTTTTATCATTGCCCGGCCTTGCCGCCAACTGGTGGTTTTGGGGCGCTTTGCCGCCCTTGCTCCGTCAGGCCCCGCCCTGCCATTTGGCCGGGCGCTTTTCCATCCAGGCCTTGATGCCCTCCTTGTAGTCCGGGTGTTTGATCATGCTCTCCAGCAGGCGCTCGGCGGTTTCCACGGCCTCCGCCGCCGGGCGGTGCTGATCCGTGTAAATCTGCCATTTTGTCTCCCGGAGGGAGCCGGGGGCGGCGCCGTCGGCCAGCATGCGCGCATAGTCATAAACCGCGGGCATAAGCTGCTCGGGCGCGCAGAGCCGGTTCAGGAAGCCCATTTCCTTTGCCTCTTCGGCGGTAAAGACACGGCTTGAGAGCAGAATGTCATTGGCATGGGTGAGCCCGACAATGCGGGGCAGCACCCAGGAGAGGCCGAACTCGGCCGGGAAGTTGAACCTGCCATGGGCGGCGGTGAATTTCGCGCCCTGGACGGCGAAACGCAGATCCGCATAGGCCGCCAGCACCAGACCGATGCCGGCCGCCGCGCCGTTGATGGCGGCGATGACGGGTTTGGTGAGGCCGAAATGATAAGCAAAGGTGGCGTCGAATTCGGGCCTTGTGCCGAAGCCGGGCTTGGCGATGTCATCGCTCGTGCCGGAGTCGTATTTTCCCTTTTCCGAATGACCTTCAAGGGCGGCAGTGTCCGCGCCTGCGCAGAAGGCTTTTCCTTCCGGGTCGCCCGTCACAATGATGACGCGCACCGCCGCGTCCCTATCGGCCTCCTGAAGCACATGGCGGTATTCGGTGTGCATGCGGCCCGTCCAGGCATTGCGCCGATGCGGGCGCGAGAGGGTGATGACCGCAATTCCCTTTTCGGCGCTGTATTTGACGGTTTTGAGTTCCATTGCCCGTTTCCTCTCTTTTTTCCAAGAAAAGAGGGCAAAGCGTTGCCCGTCAAGCACGCCTTGAGGGGAAAACAGGGGCAGCGCCATTACAATGATTGCAAGCTGGCGCTTTCGTTCTATCTTCAATTAAAAGAGGGGTTTGCAAGGGAGCAGGCCATGAAGTTTCTACCGACCTTGACCGTTTTGCCATTTCTCGTGGCTGCGCCCGCCTTGGCGCAGGAAACCCGTACCTATGAATGGTATGGGGAAGATGAGAATGCAGGGCAGCGCATCATCGAAGAAGAATATGAGTCGATCGAACCTGACCGGCTGGACGAAAAGTTCCAGAAGGATCAGAAGGGGCCGGAGATTCGCTTCGATTACGAAGATCCCCATGAACCTCCTGCCCCGAAAGACCCTCTCTATGAGGGCGGACCGGATTATTGATCCCCGCGGCCAAATAAAAACCCCGGAGCCAGCTCCGGGGTTTTGTGTTTGCGTTTCGCGCAGGCATGCTTACCCGCGAAGGGTGCCGCCCGTCGCTTTTTGAACGGCTTCGACGATCCGGCCTGAAATGGCTTCGATCTCTTCATCCGTCAGCGTTTTTTCCTGCGGCTGCAGCTTTACCTCGATGGCGAGCGACTTCTTGCCCTCGCCCAGATTGCCACCTTCGAACACATCGAAGAGTGAGACATCCGTCACGAGTTTCTTTTCCGCTCCGCGGGCCGCTTTGATGACTGCATCGGCATTCACATCCGCGTCCAGCACAAAGGCGAAGTCGCGGGTGAGCGGCTGCAGATCAAAGAGCGTGAGTGCCGGTTTGGCTTTGGTCGGCTTCGCCTTTGGCTGCGGGATCGCCTCGATGAACACTTCAAAGGCCGCGACCGGGCCCGGCACATCCATCTTGTCGAGCACGCGCGGGTGCAACTCCCCGAAACGGGCAATCACATTCTTGGGGCCAAGACGCAATTCGCCGGAGCGGCCCGGGTGATAATAGGCCGGGGCTTCGGCATAGACCTGCAGATTGGCCGTGGGCGCGCCCAGCGCCTCCAGCAGCGCCAGCGCGTCCGCCTTCGCATCGAAGACATCGACCTTGCCGGGTTTGCCCTGCCAGTGGCGGCCACTGCCCTCGGGCTTCATCGTGCCCTGACGCAGCCCTGCGGCGACACGCTTCTGGTCTTCCGGCTTTTCACCTTCATAGGTCTGACCGATCTCGCAAAGCACGCCTTCGCCGAGACCGCGCGCCAGGTTGCGCCGGGCGGCAGCCATGAGGCCCGGCAGCAAGCTTGGGCGCATGTCGCTCAGCTCGCTCGAAATCGGATTGGCAAGTTCAAGCGCGCGGGTGCCGCCGCCGAAGAGCACCGCTTCCTCCTTCGAGACGAAAGACCAGGTCACGGCTTCGACAAGGCCGCGGGCCGCCAGCGCGCGGCGGGCCGTACGCATGCGGCGCTGATGGATGGTGAGCACGCTTTCGGCCACCGCATGGGCGCGGGGCAGCGCTTCGGAGATGACGCCATCAAGCCCGTGAATGCGCACCACCTCTTCCACAAGATCGGCTTCGCCGTCCACATCCGGGCGCCAGGAGGGCACGCCCACATCGAGCGCGCCGCCTGTTTCACTCACAAAGAAGCCGAGCTTCTTCAGGATCGACACGATATCGCTTTGCGCCAGCGTGACGCCGGTCAGCTTTTCGACCCGGGCGGGATTGAAGGTGATGATCTTTTCCACTGCCGCGTTTGCACCCGCCGTTTCGAGTTTCGAAACTTCGCCGCCGCAAATCTCGGTGATCAGTTGCGCGGCCAGATCGCAGCCGGGCTCCACGAAGGAGGGATCGACGCCCCGCTCGAAACGGTAGCGCGCATCGGAGTTGATGCCGGTCTTGCGGCCCGTTGCCGCGGTGCGGAAGGGATCGAAGTAAGCGCTTTCGATGAAGACATCGGTCGTCGCTTCCGTCGAGCCCGACTCTTCCGCGCCCATGATGCCGCCGAAACCGAGCACGGCTTCATCATCGGCGATGACGCACATGGTTTCGTCCGCCGTATATTCCTTGCCGTCGAGGGCAAGGAAGGTTTCGCCCTGGCCCAGACGCGCGCGGATATTGCTTTTCAGCTTTGCCGCGTCATAGACGTGGAGCGGGCGGCCCCGGTCATAGGAGATGTAGTTCGTCACATCGACCAGCGCGTTGATGGGGCGCAGGCCAATAGCCGCGAGGCGTTTCTGCATCCAGAGAGGCGCGGCCACATTCTTCACGCCCTTCACCATGCGGCCCACGAAATGGGGGCAAACCTCAGGTGCATCGAGCTCGATCTTGATGGGGCTTTCATAAGCGCCGTCGATCTTCGGCACGGGCGCGTCTTTCAGACGGCCGAGACCGGCTGCGGCGAGATCGCGCGCCACGCCATAAACGCCGAGGCAATCGGGCCTATTGGGCGTGATGGCGATTTCGATGACGGGATCGTTCACACCCAGTGCCTCGGCGGCGGGCGTGCCGATGTCAAAATCGCCCGTCAGTTCGATGATTCCGGTGTGCTCGTCCGACAGCTCAAGCTCGCGTTCGGAGCACATCATGCCGTTCGAGTCGACGCCTCGGATTTTCGTCGGCTTCAGCACCATGCCGTTTGCCGGAATGGTGGAGCCGGGCGGGGCGAAAACGCCGAGAAGGCCGGTCTTCGCATTAGGTGCACCGCAGACGACCTGCAGCACCTCGCGCTTGCCGCCCACCAGCGCTTCCACCTTGCAGAGTTTCAGCTTGTCGGCATCCGGATGCGGACCGGCTTCCACGATGCGCGCAACGGAGAAGGCACCGAGTTTTGAAGCCGGGTCTTCAATGCCTTCGACCTCAAGCCCGATCATGGTGAGCTTGTCTGCGATCTCTTCCAGAGAGGCATCCGTCTCCAGATGATCTTTCAGCCAGGAGAGGGTGAACTTCATGAGGAGAGACCTCCGTCGAGGGTCGGCATGTCGAGCGCCGAGAAGCCGTAATGTTTGAGCCAGCGCAGATCCGCTTCGAAGAAGGCGCGCAGGTCCGGGATGCCGTATTTGAGCATGGCGATGCGGTCGATCCCCATGCCAAAGGCGAAGCCCTGATAGCGCTCGGGGTCGATGCCGGCGGATTTGAGCACATTGGGATGGATCATCCCGCAGCCCAGAATTTCGAGCCAATCATCTCCCTCGCCAATACGGATTTCATTGCCGAGACGCGCGCAGCGCACATCGGCCTCCATCGAGGGTTCGGTGAAGGGGAAGAAAGACGGGCGGAACCGGATTTCCACGCTGTCCGTTTCGAAGAAGGAGGCGAGGAAGGTTTCCAGCGTCCATTTGAGATGGCCCATATGGGTCTTCTCATCCACCACGAGCCCTTCCACCTGATGGAACTGAGGCGTGTGGGTCTGATCGCTGTCACAGCGGAAGGTGCGGCCCGGCGCGATGAAACGGAAAGGGGGCTCGCCCTTTTCCATGGTGCGCACCTGCACGGGGCTTGTGTGCGTGCGCAGCAGCAGGCGCGAGCCGTCTTCCTTCGGGTGAAAATAGAAGGTGTCGTGCATTTCCCGGGCCGGATGGCCTTCGGGGAAATTCAGCGCTTCGAAATTGTAGTAATCGGTTTCAATGTCCGGGCCCTCTTCCACCGTGAAGCCCATGTCGCCGAAGATGGCGGTCACTTCGTCCCAAACCTGCGAGATCGGATGAACGCGGCCTTCGGCCAAAGGCGCCGCGCGCACCGGCAGCGTCACATCCACGGTTTCGGAAGCAAGGCGGGCTTCGATGGCCGCATCATGCAGCGCGTCTTTGCGCGCGGTGATGGCGTCGCCGACCTGGGTCTTGAGACCGTTCAGGGCCGGGCCCATTTCCTTGCGCTCTTCCGGGCTCATCTTGCCGAGGCCCTTCAGCAGCTCGGAGATCGAACCCTTCTTGCCAAGCGCGGCAACGCGCACCTCTTCCAGCGCCTTTTCATCCTCTGCCGCTGCCACGGCCTTGAGAATGTCCTCTTCGAGTTTCTTCAGATCGCTCATTTTCAAACCTTAAAACGCAAAAACCCCGCATGCCTCATCGCCGGCTTGGAGGCCTGGCGGGAGACGCCGCGGGGTTTCGCGTCGTTCGATTAAGTGCGCTTACTTCAGCGCGGCTGCCGCCCGGTCAACCAATGCCTTGAAGGCCTCGGGCTCCCGGATCGCGAGATCGGACAGCACTTTGCGGTCCACCTCGATGCCGGCCTTGCCGAGGCCGTTGATAAATCGGCCATAGGTCAGACCGTGCTCGCGGACAGCAGCGTTGATGCGCTGGATCCAGAGCGCACGGAAATTGCGCTTGCGGGTGCGGCGGTCGCGATAGGCGTATTGCCCTGCCTTTTCCACGGCCTGGTTGGCAACGCGGAACACGTTCTTGCGGCGGCCATAATAGCCCTTCGCGCCCTTGATGATCTTGCGGTGGCGCGCATGCGCCGTGACGCCTCTTTTTACACGTGACATATCAGTGCTCCTTCACCTTAGCCGTAGGGCAGGTATTTTTTGATCATCCGCGCATTCGCAGGCTCGGCAATCGCCGTGCCCCGCTGATTGCGGATCTGAGTGTTGGAACGCTTGATCATGCCATGCTGCTTATTGGCCTGGGTGCGGACAACCTTGCCGCTGCCCGTGAGCCGGAAGCGCTTTTTGGCGCCCGACTTGGTCTTCAACTTGGGCATTTTGCTCTCCTTATACTTGAACTTGGCTGGTGTGTCCGCTGAAGAAGCCAAGGGGTCAAACCCCTAAAAACACACCATTTTTCGCATTCCGGACTGCCACGGCATGCCCTTCCAGGCCGGGCCGTCCCATAAGAGCCTTGCGTTATAAGGATTTGGGGCAAAACGTCAAGCGGTGCGCGGGCTGCCAGACCGCCAGGCAGCGCCAATGCCCCCTGAGGGTTTGAGTGCACCGGTCAATTTGCCATACTGGCTTGCGACGGGCGCACAGCCGAATGGTAAAAGACTGGGGGCGTATATGATCCATCTGGTAACCGCGGCGAATGCCGGGGCCTATTCGCGCGAACTGGACGAGATGTTCCAGATGCGCCACCGGGTTTTCGTGGAAAAGTGGGGCTGGCCGCTCAATAGCGAAAACGGGCGGGAGCGCGACAGCTTCGACACGGACAGCACCCACTACATCCTCATCACGGAGGCAGATGGCAGCGTCAGCGCGGCGGCCCGGCTTTTGCCCACGGAACAGCCCTTCCTGCTTTCCACCGTTCATGCGCACATGGTTGACGGCCCCCCGCCCCGCGGACCGGACATCTGGGAGACCTCGCGCCTTGTGGTCCGGGGCGACCGGACGGACAGCAGCTATCTTGGGCCCCTTTTTCTAGGCATCGCGCAGTTCGCCCTGCTGCGCGGCATCAAGGCCTTTCTCTGCAATGTGGATGATGAATTCGCCGATGTGCTGCACGCCATCGGCCTTGAGGCAGCGCGCCTTGGCCCTGTGCGGCCAGACCCGGGGGGCAGGCCCCGCGTTGCCATTTCCATTCCGTTTAACGAAGACGTGCTGCGCATCCTTCAATCCATGACAGGCGCAAAAAGCAGCGCGCTGCTTGGCGAGGCGCCGGAGGTTTGAGGGGCGGCAGGGCCGCCCCTGCCCTCACTCCGCCGCGCTGGTCTGGTTCACCAGCGGTTTGGCGACGGAGGCTTTGACGAGCGGGATCTCGTCATCGGCCAGCGGCTTCATCCAGTTCTTCCGCTTCAAGGCTGCCTCGATGTAAGGAGCAAGCTCTTCCTGCTTGGCAGCTTCGCGCGCGGCCAGCTCCTGTTTGAATTCCGGCATCACTTCATCGGCAAAGAGCTGCAGTGACTCGCAAATATGCGCGTGCTTGTTGCGGCCGGCCTGCTGCATGAAGATCACCTGATCGACGCCTGCTTCCTGAAAGGCCTTCAGGTGCTCGCGCATATCATCCGGCGTGCCGATGCCGGTGGCGTCATAGCCTTCTTTCGCCGCCTCGATCACCTCTTCGGTGCGGTTGCCGCGCTGCTTGAGATATTCGCCCCACATGTTCGTGCGGCCCGGCACGGTGTCGCGCGTTACGAGCGCGGCGAGCGCATAGCCGAAGAACTCGAAGCCTTCATGACCGCGGCGGATGGCTTCGGCCCGGTCGTGATGGATCGAGAAATTCGAGACCATGGCGATGTTGGCATTCACGCTGTGGCCGATGGGCTTGCACTCCTCCGACTTGATGATGCCGTAATAGATATCCGCCCAGTGCTTTGCTTCATCCGGATCGACAAAGGAAAAGGCAAGCGCGCCGAGGCCGAGCGAGGCGGCAACGCGGATCGTGTCGCGGTTGGTGCAGGCCATCCACATGGGCGGATGCGGTTTTTGATAAGGCTTCGGAATGATGTTCCGGCAGGGCATGGAAAAATATTTGCCCTCGAAGCCGGGATAGGGATCGAGCGCCATCATATTGGCGATCTGCTCCGCCGCCTCGATGGACATGGCGCGCTTTTCCTTTGCGGGAATGCCGAAGCCGCCCAGTTCAAGCCGCGTTGCGCCTTCCCCGATGCCGAGCTGCACGCGCCCGCTCGACATGAGATCGAGCGTTGCCACAGTTTCGGCCGTGCGGGCGGGGTGATTATAGTTCGGGATTACCTGGCGGATGCCATGACCGAGGCGGATGTTCTCGGTCTTCGCAGCGGCGGAGGCGAGAAAGACTTCCGGCGCGCTGGAGTGGGAATATTCCTCGAGGAAGTGATGCTCCACTTCCCACGCATAATCAAAACCCAGCTTGTCCGCGAGGACGACCTGATCCAGCGCCTCATGAAAGAGGCGGTGTTCGTCACCTTCCTTCCAGGGTTTGGGCAATTGCAGCTCATAAAAAACACCGAAACGCATCGGTTCCTCCCTCTCCATTTCATTCTTATGAAAGAAGCGTAACAAAGCAGGGAGGCGGCGCAAGCGCTTGCGCCTAAAGGCCCGGTTTCCCGCCAAAAGCCATGGTGCAGCGCGGGCGGATCGGTTAGCGTTTTGCACGCTGACGCAATGCGGGGGAGACCATGCTGAGGATTGCACACCGCGGCGGCGCGGGGCTTTGGCCGGAAAACACGATAGAGGCGTTTTCGAACGCGCTTGATCTTGGCGTGGACGGCTTCGAGTTCGATGTGCATCTGACGGAAGATGGCGTGCTTGTCATCCATCATGATGCGGCCTTGAAGCCTGCCATCGCACGGAGGCCGGACGGCGCCTGGCTGCAAAAGCCCACGCCGCTTTTGAAAGAACTGACTTATGCGGAACTGCAAGCCTATGACGTGGGGCGTTTGCGGCCCGGCTCCCAATATGGCGCGCGCTATCCCGAGCAGCGCCCGCAGGACGGCGCGCGGGTGCCCAAACTTGCCGCGCTTCTTGAACTGGTGAAAGACGCCGCACCGCCCGGTTTTCATCTCTTCATCGAACTCAAGACGGAACTCAGGGAAGAGGAAAAGGGCGCGAACCCCATTGCGCTTGCGGAGGCGGCAGCGGCGCTTGTGAAGGCGCACCGCCTCGAAGCGCAAGTGACGTTCGTTTCCTTCGACTGGCGGGCGCTTTTGCACGCGCAGGAGGTGAGCCCTCTCACCCGGACGCAGTTCACCACCCTGCCCTTTTCCCAGATCGACCCGGACCGCGCGGGCGCCAGGGACACAGAAGCAGACCGCTGGCTGCGCAAGGCCTCCGCCGAGGGCGCGGCGTTCTATGGCGCCCTCGACTGGCGGCAGGAAGAAGGCGGTTCCTTTGCGGAGAAAATGCTGAAGGCGATGGCGCGCGGCAATGCCGATGGCTGGTTTGCCTGGTCGGGCGATGTGACGGATGAGACGATGGGCCTTGCCCGCGCGCTCGGGCTTGCCGTTTCCTGCTGGACGGTGGATGCGCCCGGCGAAATGGAACGGCTTGCCGCGCTCGGCGTCGATGCCATTCTCACGGACAGGCCCGACAGACTGATGTCCTTCTGAAACAAAAAGGCCCGGCAGTCATGCCGGGCCCTTTTCTGCTGACCGCCACGCGCCGCCTTAGCGGGGGGCGAGAACCATGATCATCTGGCGGCCTTCGAGCTTCGGGTGAAGTTCCACCTTGGCGATTTCATCCACGTCTTCCTTAACCCGGTTCATCAGCGCCATGCCGAGATCCTGGTGAGCCATTTCACGGCCGCGGAAGCGCAGGGTGACTTTCACCTTGTCGCCCTCGTCGAAGAAGCGTTTCACGTTGCGCATCTTCACCTCGTAGTCATGGGTGTCGATGTTCGGACGCATCTTCACTTCCTTGACTTCAACGGTCTTTTGTTTCTTGCGCGCTTCAGCCGCTTTCTTCTGGGCCTGGAATTTGTATTTGCCGTAGTCCAGCAGCTTGCACACAGGCGGTTTCGAATTCGGCGCGACCTCAACGAGATCAAGGCCGGCTTCGTCCGCCAGTCTCAGCGCTTCGTCCACGGAAACGACGCCGACTTTTTCGCCTTCGCCGTCAATGAGCATAACCTCCGGCACACGGATCGCGTCGTTGACACGAGGGCCCTGCGGTGTCGGGGGAGCTTGTAGGGGTCTGCGAGCTATGAAAACCTCCTTCGTTTAGCGGGTCTTATTCCGGTGGGGGCGGGTAGAAAGCACAAAAATGCCGATAGACGGCGTGCCCCCGGGAGCCCGTCGTTGACCGTCTTTAGGATTATGAGGTCGGCAACGCAAGTCAAGAAATCAAGGGAACGCCGGGTCAAGGCGTGCAAATAGCTGTTTCTGTGACCGAAATGCCCTAATCGGGCAGTCCCCGCCAGGGCGGCGGCGGGCGCACCAGGCGCCGGTAAAGCCCTGTGCGGCGCGTGCCTTCTCCATCATAAATGGCCGCAAAAGACGCCCAGGAGAGCCGCCGCATCAGCGCGAGCAGCGCAAAGGCCCCGTGCGGGGCGCCGTCCTGCCAGATTTCATCAAAGACGCCGGAAGGGGCGCTCCGGCCCCCTTCCGGCGCTGTCAGAAGAAAAAGCGCGGCCTCAGGATGCGCCGCTCTGATCTGCCCTGCCTTCCTTTGCCATTCCGCCTCCGGCCAGGGGCGCAGGCGGAGAAGCAGAACCGGCGGTTTCATCCACGCGCCCTGGCAAGACCGGCATAAATGGCAAGCGTTGCCGAGGCCATGGCAGTAAGCGAGAAATGCGCCATCACATGGGCATGGCCGCGTGCGCCCATTTCCGCCCGGCTTTCCGGACCGAGAGAGAGGGCTTCTAGCATGGCGCCAGAGAGCGCCACCGCATCGCCCGGCGGCACGCGCCAGCCGGTGGGCGCATCTTCCTCCGCCGTCACCACGGTTTCGCGCGCGCCGCCATGATCGGCCACGATGGGCGGACGGCCCATCGCCTGCGCCTCCACGGGCGTGCGGCCGAAAGGTTCCGGCTCCAGCGAGGGGGCCACAACGAAATCGGCGGCGGCGTATGCCACTTCCATTTCCTCACAGTGCCCGGCAAGGCGGGCATGGTCGGTCAGACCGAGTTTCGAGATGAGAGTCGCCAGTTCCGCTTCATAGGCATCGCGGCCCTGCGCATCCCCCACCAGCACGAGGCGGAACGGGACGTTGCTCGTTTCTTTCAGCCTGGCCAGCGCTTCAAGCGCGACGGTCTGCCCTTTCCAGCGGGTCAGGCGGGCGGGCAGAAGAAAGACCACATCTTCCTCCGCGACGCGCCAGGCCAGGCGCATTGCCTTGATCTTTTCCGCGCTCACCTTGTGCGCATCGAATCTTTCCATGTCGATACCGCGCGGGACCGTGACGATTCGTGCCCGGTCCTCCCCATGCACCTGGCGGATACGCTCTGCGGTGAAATGGGAATTGGCGATCACCACGTCGCCGCGCGTCATGACGGAATTGTAGAAGACCTTGAGGCGCGGGCTTTCATGCACCTTGTTGTGATAGGTGGTGATGAAAGGCACGCCGAGACGCCGGGCGGCGGCAAGCGCGCTCCAGGCGGGCGCGCGCGAGCGGGCATGGATGATGTTCACCCCATGCTTTGCCGCAAGCCTTGCGAGCCGCTCCACATTCAGCGCCATGATGACGGGGTTCTTGGAGTGAACGCCGAGGTTGATATGTGTGGCCCCCGCCGCTTCAAGCTCACCCACCATGCGCCCGCCATGGCTGGCGACAAGCGCGGTGCCGCCCGCCTTCACCAGCGCGCGGGCAATATCCACCGTGGTGCGCTCGGCCCCGCCCGTGTCGAGGGCGGGCACGATCTGGAGCACCGTCGGCGGCTTCATGCCTTCAAAGGGACCATCAAAAGCGGATGTCACGGGGGGCCTCATCTGGCTTCGGGGCGGTTTTGCAGGTCATGTCTTGATCCGGCCTCGGCAAACCCGCTAAGTCAGGGAACCTTCATTCAAAACAGGTGGCACCATGACCGAGTTTCGCGCGCCTCTCAAGCTCTCCCGGCCGGATGGCGAGGAAATCGCCTATCTGAAAGAAGAAGCTGGCGGTAAGGGACGCGGCGGCCTTGTCTGGCTCGGCGGGTTCAAATCGGACATGACGGGCACCAAGGCCGAGGCGCTGGCCGCCCATGCCAGGAAAGCGGGCCATGCCTATCTGCGCTTCGACTATTCCGGGCATGGTGCTTCTTCCGGGCGCTTTGCAGAAGGCACGGTCGGGCGCTGGAAAGAAGACGCGCTGGCGGTGATCGACGAACTCACCGACGGCCCGCTCGTGCTTGTCGGCTCCAGCATGGGTGGATGGATGGCGCTGCTGGCCGCGCTTGCCCGGCCCGAACGCGTGAAAGGGCTGGTGCTTATCGCACCTGCGCCGGACTTCACCGAAGAGCTGATGTGGAAACGCTTCAGCCCGCAGATCAAGGAGGTGATGCAGCGGGACGGCGTTTACCTCGAACCCACGCAGTATGCCGACGAGCCGAACGAGATCACGCTGAAGCTTATCGAAGAAGGCCGGGCGCATCTGCTGCTTGGCAGGCCCATCCCCCTCACCTGCCCCGTGCGTATTCTGCAAGGCATGGCAGACCCGGATGTGCCTTGGCAACATGCGGTCACGCTTGCCGAAACGCTTGAGAGCCAGGATGTGCTGCTCTCTCTTTCAAAGAACGGCGATCACAGGCTTTCGACACCGGAAGACATCGCACGGCTTGAGGCGGCGGTCGAGGAAGTGCTTGCGAGAGTGTGAGGTGCTGCCGGCCCTCCAACCTCGTCACCCTCGCGCTTGACGCGAGGGTCCATACTAAGGCTGCCGCAAGTGGTGAGGCTGCTTGGACCCCGGCACAGGGCCGGGGTGACAGAAAGAGCAAGCTGTAAAGCAGTGAACAGCTCCAAATACAGAGTGTCACCCCGGGTTTATCCCGGGGTCCATGGACGGTTGAAACAAGCTGAGATGCCCGATGGACCCTCGCGTCAAGCGCGAGGGTGACGATAAAAAGAAGACCGTCTAGAACTCTCCCGCCTCATACAGCGTTTTCAGGCCTTCACGGTAAGTCGGGTAACGCAAGGTCACGCCCAGCTCTTCCTTGAGGCGCTTGTTCGAGACGCGTTTCACATCTTCATAAAAGCTTTTCGCCATGGGCGAGAGATCTGCCTCCTCGAAAGGGATTTCGGGCGGCGGCTCGATGCCCATGAGCGAGGCGGCATAAGCGACAACATCCTGCGGCGGGGCCGCTTCATCATCGCAGACATTATAGGCCGCGCCTGCATTTGGCTTTGCAATGGAGGCCTGAAGAATGCCGGCAATATCTTCAACATGGATGCGCGAGAAGATCTGGCCGGGCTTTACCACGCGCCGCGCCTTGCCTTGGCGGAGCGAGGCCATTTGGTTGCGGTAGGGCCCGTAAATACCGGCGAGACGGAAAAGATGAACCGGCACACCGGATTTCTCTCCCCAGGACAGCCAGTCGCATTCAGCTGTCAGGCGCTTTTCGCCGCGTGCCGTTGTCGGCGCAAGCGCCGAGCTTTCATCGACCCAGTCGCCGCCCCTATCACCATAAACGCCAGTGGTGGAAAGATAACCTGCCCATTCAAGGTCCGGCGCGCGCTTCATCAGCGCGTCGCCATACTCCTTTATGAAAGGATCGCCTATCTCATTTGGCGGGGCAGAGGCCAGAAGATGCGTCGTGCCGTCAAAAGCGGAAGGGTCAAGCGGCTGATCCGGTGAAAAGAGAAACGCCTCGATGCCTTCAGCCTCAAGCTGCTTCTTCTTTTCTTCACTCCGGCAGGTGCCCGCAATGCGCCAGCCCTTGCCGCTTTCCTGCTCTTGTTGCAGGCGGCGGACAAGATGTGCTGCACTGAAGCCGAAGCCGACACAGAAAAGCCTTTTTTGCGGCATGCACTCTCCCGGACATCCCTTTCATTTCCGAACCCTCATAGACCTATGCGTTATTTGCCTTTGCTTCCAGCCCTTCTGCTCCTTTCTTTCACGGCGCCAGCCCATGCCGACCCCTATCAGGACTGTGTGGCGCTGATTGCCGAGGATGCGGATGCCGCCTATGACCGCTCCCTTGGGTGGCGGGAGGAAGGCGGCGGCGCGGCAGCACTTCATTGCGGGGCGCTCGCGCTGATGGAACTCGAACTTTACGACGCGGCGGCGGACCGGCTGGAGGATTTGGCCGCGCGGAAAGATGCAGGAAGTGCCGAGGCGCGGGTTGCCATTCTGAACCAGGCCGCCGCGGCCTGGATGAAACATGGCGACCTAAAACGGGCGGCCGCGGTTTATGGCGCCGCGCTCGATCTTGAGCCGGGCAATGCGCAAGTGCTGACGGCGCGCGGACGCACCTATTTGATGGCAGGGGAAACGCCAAGCGCGCTTGAAGATTTCAACCTGGCCATCGCCGCCGCGCCCGACAACGCCGAAGCGTTGCTCTTGCGGGCGCGGGCCGAACGGCTGCTTTTCCGGCTGAATGAGGCGGCGCGCGATATTGCGGCGGCCGAAAAGGCCGGCGCCGATTCTCTCTTGCTGCATCTTGAGCGCGGGCTGATCCGCGAAGCGCAGGGCAACAAGGACGGCGCGCGGGCCGACTGGCTTTACGTGCAGGCCAATGCGGACGCAGCCTCACCCGAGGCGGAAGCTGCGCGGGCCTATCTGGCGCAGATGGATGTAAGCGGGGTGGAATAGTCAGGCCTCAAGGCGCGCCCACTCGGCCAATACGTCTGCATCGCCTTCCTGCCCAATGCGGCGTGCTTTTTCGGCGAGCACATCATCTGGCGCGCCAAGTTCGCCCAAAGCCCAGACCGCCATGGCGCGCACTTCCTGCGCTTCGTCATCCAGCAAGCGTTTCACTTCCGGCAATAGCGAGGTCTCTTCCGAATTGCCAATGGCAATAAGCACGTTGCGAAGGAAGCGGTTCCGGCCGATGCGCTTGATGGGTGAAGCCGAAAACATTTGCCGGAATGCCGCATCGTCGAGCCGGGACAAGTCTTTCAGCAAAGGCGCGCGCAAGGACTCGCGCGTGTGGAACGCTTCTTCTTCCGTACGGGCGGCGAACTTGTTCCAGGGACAGACAGCCAGACAGTCATCGCAGCCATAAATGCGGTTGCCCATGGGCTTTCTGAATTCCAGCGGGATCGGCCCCTTATGCTCGATGGTGAGGTAAGAAATGCAGCGGCGCGCATCGAGCTGATAGGGCGCGGTAAACGCCTTTGTCGGACAGATGTCGAGGCAGGACCGGCAGGACCCGCAATGATCGCGCTCGCCCGCATCTGAGGGAAGGTCGAGCGTCGTGAAGACCGAGCCCAGAAAAAGCCAGGAACCGAATTCGCGGGAGACAAGGTTGGTGTGCTTGCCCTGCCAGCCGAGCCCGGCGGCCTGGGACAGCGGCTTTTCCATCACGGGCGCCGTGTCGACGAAGACCTTCACCTCGCAGCCGGTTTCGGCGACAAGCCAGCGTGCGACGCGCTTCAGCCGCTTCTTGATGAGATCGTGATAGTCTTTGTGTCTGGCATAGACGGAAACCGTCCCCTCCTCTTTCCGCCCCAGCGCGGCCAGCGGATCTTCTTCGGGCCCGTAATTCTGTCCCAGCACGATGATGCTTTTGACATCGCTCCAGAGCGACGCCGGATGGCCGCGCCGTTCCAGCGTTTCTGCCATCCAGCCCATCTGGCCGTGCTTGCCTTGCTCCACCCATTCGGCAAGTGCTCTATAACGGTCGGGCACGTCGGCGGCGCTGACGAAACGCACGGCATCGAACCCGGCCTCCTGCGCAGCAGCGCGGAGGCGGGTTTCAAGCGGTTCATCTGCTTGCCTCTGCCGGCGCGCGGCCGTCATGGCGTTCTCCGATCAGAAATCAAGATTGGCATAGACCCTGGGCGGAGGCATGCCGGGCAAATGATCGGCGAGCAGACCGCGGAACGAGGGGCGCGATTTCAAGCGCACATACCAGTCCTTTGCTTGTGGATATTGCGCCCAGGGCACATCACCAATGTAATCCAGACAGGAAAGATGGGCCGCGGCGGCAAGGTCGGCAAGACTCAACTCTTCGCCCGCCAGCCATCGCCTGTCTTCCATCAGATAGGAAATGTAATCGAGGTGGAAACGCACATTGTGCAGCGTGATGCGCACGACGCCCATGTCGGGCGAGCCGCCGCCCTGCGAGGCACCCATGAAGCGCTTCGTCACTTTTTCATAAAGCAGCGGGGCGCTCACTTCCTCGGAGAATTTTCTGTCGAACCATTCCACAAGGCGGCGCACTTCGGCACGGGCATGCGCATCGCCCGGCAGGAGCGGCTTATCGGGGTCGATGTCGTCCAGATATTCGGCGATCGGGCCCGAGCCGCAAATCACCGCGCCGTCTTCCTCGCGCAGCACCGGCAATTCGCCTGCCGGGTTCATGATCAGAAAGTCTGCGCGCTCTTCCCAGTCGCGCTCTTCCACCAGCTCGACCTCCCGCCCCTTTTCGGCAAGGGCAAGACGGACTTTGCGGCAGGCGGGGGAGAGGGGCAGATGAAAGAGCTGATCCATGGGGCGAAATTACCTGTGAGCCGGGCCTTGAGAACTAAAAAGGTGTAACGCGGGCGGGAAGGAATGTCATGTGCGCATACATCCCTCCGAGGGCAAACGTCAGACCCCGTCTGAAAGTTCATCAAGAATGGGGCAATCGGGCCGGCCGTCGCCATGGCACTTCTGCGCCAATGTGGAAAGGGCCTGGCGCATGGATTGCAGTTCGGCAATCTTCTGCTCGATCCCGGCGATGTGCTCTTCGGCGAGGCGCTTCACATCGGCGCTCGCGCGGCTTCTGTCGCGGTAGAGAGCGAGCAAGGTGCGGCACTCTTCGATGGAAAAGCCGAGAGAACGGGCGCGGGCGACGAATTTGAGCATATGCGCATCTTCTTCCGCATACGCACGGTATCCGTTCCCGGCACGCACCGGCTCGCGGATGAGGCCAATGCTTTCATAATAACGGATGGTTTTTGCCGGCACACCTGAACGCTCAGCCAGCCTGCCGATATTCATTACGGAGTCCCTTCCCGGGTGCTTCCGGCAGGATCGTCAGACCACTGCGTGGCGGTCGAACTCGCCCGCACGGCGGAAGCGGTAGAGATAATCGCCGATGATGGCGTCCATGCCGGTGGGCGCGATGCCGAGCCCTTCAAGAGTGCGGCCCTCGTTTACGGCCTCTTCGCTCACCACATTGTCGGTTTTCAGCAATTCGACCTGATCCGGGGTGAGCGGCTTGCCGGGCACGAATTGCGCCACCGAGCCCAGGAGCTTGGCCACGCCGAAAGGCAGCGTGATGAGGAGACGCTTGCGGCGGATTTCGCCGAGCATCCGCTCCATCAGCGCGCGGAAGCTCTGCACTTCAGGTCCGCCCAGCTCATAGGTTTTGCCGCGCGCCGCCTCGTTTGCGAGGCATTCGGCAACGGCCATGGCCACGTTCTTCACATAGACGGGCTGGAACTTCGTCCCGCCCCCGCCGATCAGCGGCAGCGCGGGCGACAGCCGGGCCATGGCGGCGAAGCGGTTGAAGAAGTCATCTTCCGGCCCGAAAACGATGGAGGGGCGCAGAATGACAGCCTCCGGCACCGGGCCGCGCACCGCTTCCTCGCCCAGCGCCTTGGAACGGGCATAGCGGGACCCGCTTTCCGCATCCGCGCCGATGGCCGAGATGTGGACGAGACGGGAAATGCCTTCTTCGGCAGCAAGCCGTGCGATGAGGCCTGCGCCTGCGCTATGGACACTGGCGAAACGCTGCGCCCCGCCCTCATGCATGATGCCGACAAGGTTCACCACCGCGTCCGCGCCCTCAATGGCCGCGCGGCAGGAATTGGCGTCACGTATATTCGCCTGGAAAAGCTGGATCTGCCCGACCTCGCCCATGGGCTGGAGGTAAGGGGCAAGATTGGGCCGGCGCACGGCCACACGCACACGGTATCCCCGCTGGGCCAGCGCCTGCACCACATAGCGCCCAATGAAGCCCGATCCGCCAAAAACGGTTACGAGTGTGTTCGGCTCAACCTTCCGCATGTGCGCCCCGTTCTGAATGTATCTCATGCGCGGCCCGCCCGCTTCCGGGGCCGTCTGTCAGGCCCTTGATAGCGCAAGGCGGCGCGGCGGGCTAGCCCATTGGAGGGCTTGTGGCAGGATGGCGGAAAGAGGCGTCTTTTCCCGCCTTTTCCCCCAATCGTTTCGTTGACAAGCGCCGAAACTGGCTCTAACAGTGCCCGAATAAGCCCAGGTGGCGGAATTGGTAGACGCGCTAGCTTCAGGTGCTAGTGCCCGTATGGGCGTGGAAGTTCGAGTCTTCTCCTGGGCACCATCCGCTTCGCTCCTTCAAGGGAGCACCGCAGGACAGGTCCTGCCACCCTCCTCATCTTCCCGGTGCCGGATTCCGGCGCTCAAGGACCAGCCCCGCGCCCCGCCCCGGTGGCGCAGGCGGACCGAAAGCATTAAGGTGCTGCCTACATATATGGCAGCTTTCACAATTTGCGGCGGCATTCCGATACATGACCATCACGCTTCACAAGGGCGATTTGCCCGCCTCCGTCACCTTTCAAGGTTCCGTTGCGATCGACACCGAGACGCTCGGCCTCAACCCCCACCGCGATCCGCTCTGCCTCGTCCAGCTTTCGGGCGGGGACGGAAATGCGCATCTCGTGCAGCTCGACCGGGGGCGTTATGACTGCCCGAACCTGCGCGCGCTGCTGAACGATCCTTCGGTGCTGAAGATTTTCCATTTCGCCCGCTTCGACGTGGCGGTGATGCAGCAATATCTCGGCGTCGTCACCACGCCCATCTATTGCACCAAGATCGCCTCAAAGCTGGTGCGCACCTATACGGACCGGCACGGGCTGAAAGACCTTCTGAAAGAGTTGACCGGCACGGAAATTTCCAAGCAGCAGCAAAGCTCCGACTGGGGCGCGGCGGACTTGAGCGAGGCGCAGCTTTCCTATGCAGCTTCCGACGTTCTTTATCTGCACCAGCTTAAAGAGAAGCTCGATCAGATGCTTCTGCGCGAGGGGCGGATGGAATATGCCAAGGCCTGCTTTGCCTTTCTTCCCGTGCGCGCGTCGCTCGATCTGGCGGGCTGGGCGGAAGAGGATATTTTCGCGCATTAAGACCGCCTGATGCCCACACGGCCCGCCCGCGCATGAGACCCGCTTTATGACAAAAGTGACATTGCCGTCTTTCAGTTCCAACCGCCGCCGCTACAGTCGCTTCGTCTCGGCGATGAAATGGGTGCTGCCGGCGGGGGCCGGGCTGATTGTGCTTTCGGTGTTCATTGCCTCGGGCACCTTCGACACACGCGACAAGCTTGCCATTACCTTCCGCGAGATCGAGACGGTGGATGACGACCGGCGCATGGTCAGCCCCAAGGTGACGGGTGTGGACAGTCACGGACGGCCTTACACGCTGGTTGCCAACACCGCGACACAGGCCCCCGACAATCCGAACCGGATCACGATGGAAAACATCGAGGCGGATCTGCTGCTCGATGATGGCGGGGAATGGCTCTCGCTCACTTCCCGCTTCGGGCTGCTCAATACGGATATGGAAGAGATCGAGCTTTGGGAGAATATCCGCGTCTTTTCCAGCGAAGGCTACCGGATGGAAGGCGCCACCGCGCGCATCGACTTCAATGAGGGCACGCTGAAAAGCGACAATCCGGTTTACGGGCAGGGCCCGCTCGGCACGCTGGAAGCAAATGGCATGGAAGCGGAGAATGACGGCGAGACCATCCGCTTTACGGGGGGCGTGAAAATGGTCATCTTCCCTGGAGCCGAGGGGGATTAGAGCCGATGGGACGGAACGAGGAAGGGGCGATGACGGTCATGACCAAGATGAGAAGTTTCCGGGCAGTTTCCCGGATTGGGGCGATCTCCGCTCTGCTTTCCGGCGTGTTGGTGCTGGCCTTTCCGGTTCAGGCGCAGGAACAGGAAGAGCCTGCGCAGGAACAAGGCGGCGGCGACGGCCTGATGGGCGGCTTCTCGAACGATCCCGATGCGCCTATCGAAATCGAAGCCGACACGCTGGAAGTCGAACAGAATCAGAAGACCGCGACCTTTATCGGCGCCGTCCATGCCATTCAGGGCACGATGCATCTGACCTCCGACCGGCTGGTTGTGACCTATGCGGAAAAACAGACCGGCGGCAACGAGATCACCCAGATCGACGCACGCGGAAATGTGCATGTCTTTTCGCCGGAGGACGACCAGTCGGCGGATGGCAACTGGGCCATCTACGACACGGGTAAGCGCATCATCACCATGGGTGACGAGGTGCTGCTGCGGCAGGGCGAGAATGTGATCCGGGGCAAAAAGCTCTTCATCAACATGAATACGGGCCAGGCCCGCGTCGATGCAGGCGCCGCGGACGAATCAGGCACGCCGGGCCGGGTGAGAGGCCTGTTTCAACCCTCTGAAGAGGGCGAAGAATAGCGGCTGCGGGCCGGAAAAACTGATTTGCCTTGGTTAAGGCCAACTTTTATACAATTTTAATGCCAACTACAGTCAGATAGGCCCGATGAGTTCAAAAAGGGACATAGCGCCAGCAGGCGGCGGAGACTTTGCCGGTTCGGAAACCGGTGAAGGCCGCGAGCCGCGTCTGGTGGCCGACAATCCCGGGCTCAAGGTCGGAAAGCTTGGCAAGAGCTTCAAACGCCGCCCCGTGGTGCGGGGCGTCAGCTTCGATGTGCACCGGGGCGAGGCCGTGGGCCTTCTCGGGCCGAACGGGGCAGGCAAGACCACCGTTTTCTACATGATCACGGGGCTTATCTCGCCCGACTATGGCTCCATCGAGCTGGACGGCCAGAACGTGACCCGGCTGCCCATGTATGCCCGCGCCCGCCTCGGCATCGGCTATCTGCCGCAGGAAGCCTCGATCTTCAGAGGCCTGACGGTAGAAGAAAACATCCGCGCCGTGCTGGAAGTGGTGGAAAAGGACAGGGACCGCCGCGAACAGATGCTCGACGATCTTCTGGCCGAGTTCTCCGTCACCCATTTGCGCCGCACCCCCTCCATCGCGCTTTCGGGCGGGGAACGGCGGCGTGTGGAAATTGCCCGGGCGCTGGCGACCCAGCCTTCCTTCATGCTGCTTGACGAACCCTTTGCCGGGATCGACCCCATTGCCATCGGCGACATCCGCGAGCTGGTTGCGCATCTGAAAGACCGGGGTATCGGCGTGCTCATCACCGACCATAATGTCCGCGAGACCTTGGAGCTGATCGACCGCGCCATCATCATTCATGACGGTATGGTTCTGATGGAAGGCAACCCATCGGAAATCGTCGGGGATGAAAACGTGCGGCGGCTCTATCTCGGGGACAGGTTCAGTTTGTGACGAGACGGGCTCAGGGGCTTTAGCACATGGCGATGAGACCGCGGCTCGAAATGAGGCAGGCCCAAGGGCTTGTCATGACGCCTCAATTGCAGCAGGCGATCAAGCTGTTGCAATTGTCCAATCTCGAGCTGACCGAATATGTGGAACAGGAACTCGAGCGCAATCCGCTGCTCGAGGAAGCGCGTGAGGATGGCGAGCCTGACCGCGCGGAATATAATGACGACAGTTCCGGCAATGATGACGGCAGCGAAGGCGGCACCGAAGATTGGGACGCGCCGGACCCGGCCGCGCTTGCCTTGAGCGAGGATTCGGCGCTCCCCACCGCCTCTTCCGATCTCGATACCGATTACGACAATGTCTATGCGGATGAGGCAACAGCCGACCGCAGCGCCGCCCCCGCCGAAGGGCCGCAAAGCTCGGACTGGCACCAGGTCAAAAGCGCTGGCGGCGGGTTTGACGGCGAGGATGATTTCGAAAGCCGGCTGACCCGCGAACAGACGCTGCATGAACATCTGACCGAACAGCTTAATGTCAGCCTTCACGGCGAACGCGAGCGCTTCATCGGCGCTTACATGATCGACCAGGTGGACGACTCCGGTTATTTGCGCGAATCGATCGGCGAGATTTCGGAGCGGCTCGGCATCGAGCCCGGGGAAGCCGAAGCCGTGCTCACCGTGCTGCAGACCTTTGAGCCGACCGGTGTGTGCGCCCGCTCGCTGCAGGAGTGCCTTGCGCTGCAGCTTGCCGAGAAGGACCGGCTCGATCCCATCATGCAGGCTTTCCTGGATAATCTGGAGCTATACGCAAAGCGCGACTTTGCGCAGCTCATGAAGGTCTGCAACATCGATGCGGATGACATTCAAAGTCTGATTGATGATGTGAAGCAATGCGATCCGAAGCCGGGGCATGCTTTCGGCGACACGCCCTCTCCGCCTGTCGTGCCGGACGTCTTCATCCGCCAGAAGGCCGATGGCGACTGGGCGGTTGAACTGAATGCGGAAACGCTGCCGCGCGTGCTCGTCAATACGGAGTATTATGCGGAAGTCTCTTCCGTCGCCCGGCCCGATGAAACCTCCAAGGCTTATTTGAGCGAGTGCCTTGCGAATGCGAACTGGCTTGTCAAAAGCCTGGATCAGCGCGCGCGCACGATCTTGAAAGTCTCCACCGAAATCGTGCGCCAGCAGGACGCGTTCCTGATGTATGGCGTCTCGCATCTCAAGCCGCTCAACCTCAAAACCGTGGCCGATGCGATTTCGATGCATGAGTCGACGGTCAGCCGCGTGACCTCGAACAAATATGCGGCCACGCCGCGCGGCATTTTCGAGCTGAAATATTTCTTCACCTCGTCGATTGCCTCCACCTCCGGTGGCGATGCGCATTCGGCAGAAGCGGTGCGTCACCGCATCCGCGCCTTGATTGAAGCGGAAGAGCCCGCCGCGGTGCTGTCCGATGACGGGATTGTGGAGCTTTTGCAAAGCGAAGGGATCGACATTGCGCGGCGCACGGTGGCCAAGTACCGCGAGGCGATGAACATTCCCTCGTCGGTGCAGCGGCGGCGCGAGAAAAAGGCGTTCGCCTGAGCAGTTTTGGCGCTCCGATGCACTCATTAACCTTATGAATTTAATGATAAATTCGCTGCGGCAGGCAGCTTGGTTGACTCGCACGCAGCCTCTCACTAGTGTCCGATCCGCTCCTCGGGGAGCGTGTTCAAGAACCGGAGCTGACGCGGGGTTTTGGCCCCTTTCAGGGCAGGTAGAAATGGCGGTCCGGCTGAACGAATCTTACCCGGAAAGGTCACCATGCAACTTCAGGTAACCGGCATCCATATTGATGTGGGCGATGCTCTACGCACCCATGTCTCGGATCGCATGGGCGCGGGTATCGGAAAATATTTCGACCGGCCTGTGGACGCTCAGGTGACGTTTCAGAAGGAAGGTTTCGGCTTCCGGGCCGAATGCACCGTGCATTTGAGTTCGGGCCTGACGCTGCATACACGCGGCGAAGCGGCCGACATTTATGCGGCCTTCGATGGGGGTGTGGAAAAACTGGAAAAGCGGCTGCGCCGTTACAAGCGCCGCCTCAAGGATCACCACAACACCCACAAGGACTTTCTGCCTGCCTATGACGCGCCGACTTTCGTCATTGCAGGCGAAAACGACTCTGCCCAAGATCAGGCAGAGAATGAGGCGGGAGACGAAGCGGAGGAAGCCGCGCCCGTCATCATTGCCGAAGGGACGACAAAAGTGCCAGCGCTCTCGGTCAGCGATGCGGTGATGCAAATGGATATTTCCGATGTGCCTTTCGTCATTTTCCGGAATGGTGATGGCGGCATCAACCTTGTTTACCGGCGTGACGACGGCCACATCGGCTGGATCGATGCGGCCGAAAAACAGCCGGAAAGCGATTGAGGACCACGTGCTCAAAATGTCATCTTCGACGGCAACCCATGCGGACCACCGCACCGGCGCCGAACAGCCTTTAACACACCGCCGCTTTGCGCGGCGGCAGGACGGACAGAACAGGAATCGGATCATGGATCTGCACGACCTGGTGGCCCCGGAAGGCGTTATCGCCCATCTCAAAGCCACCAGCAAAAAGCAGGCTCTTCAGGAACTCGCAGCCAAGGCTGCGAAAGTAACCGGGCTTGATGAGCGTAAAATCTTCGAGACCCTGCTCGAGCGGGAGCGGCTGGGCTCGACGGGCGTTGGCCACGGCATTGCCATTCCGCATGGCAAGCTTGCCTCGCTCGACCGGCTGCATGGCCTTTTCGCGCGGCTCGATCACCCGATCGACTTCGACTCCGTGGATGAGAAGCCGGTCGATCTGATTTTCCTTCTGCTTGCGCCGGAAAGCGCGGGGGCGGATCATTTGAAAGCGCTTGCCCGCGTGTCGCGGCTTTTGCGCAATCAGCAGATGACCGACAAGCTGCGCGCGACGGAGACGAATGAAGCGCTTTACGCGCTGCTCACCGAGCCGAGCGCGTCTGCCACCTCGGCAGCCTGACGTTTCTTTTCAAAGCGGATTTAGCAAGAGCGGGCGCGGATGACGCGCCCGCTTTTCGTTGTGCGTCCCGTCTTCCTTGTGCGTCCTAGTGAACGCTCACCGGCTGGAAGTCATACTGCACGGCGCCGGCAAAGGCGGCGTCCCGTGAATCGACCACGGCCATGCGCGTGCCATTTGCCGCGTGCACCGAATAGACGACCTGCTCGGGTTTGAAGCCGGCATCCTGCGCCGCCTCTCCCAGTTCATCCATGATGTCGCGCGCCTTCACCGCCTTCACATAAACGAGGCTGGGCATGCCGACATTGGCGAAATCATCCTGGGTGAGCGCCTGCCAGACCTGCTTTTCCTGGCCGTTGCTGTTGTTCTGGCTGTGATCGAACATGAGTTTACTCCTTTCCGATGACCCCTTTACGGGCTTCATCTGCCGGCCCGCCTCAACCATTCGCGCGGGTCCGGACCCTGCCATCCGCCCCTCAGGCCCGGGTGGCAATTTCAATTTGTTTGACGACCTTGCTGGGTTCGGGCCGGTGCAGCCGTATCGACAAAAGACCATTGGCAAGATCCGCGCCCGTCACTTCCATGCCATCGGCCAGCACAAAGGCCCGCTGAAACTGCCGGGCGGCGATGCCCCTGTGAAGAAAGGTCCGGTTTGCGTCGTCTTCCTGGCGGCCGCGAATAACGAGTTGTTTGTCTTCCACGCTCACATCGAGCTCGGCGGCGGAAAACCCTGCAACGGCAAGGGTGATGCAAAGATGGAGGCCATCCTCGCCTTCGACCTGTTCCACATTATAGGGCGGATAGGCCTCGCCGGAGGCCTTGGTCACTCTGTCGAGCAACCGCTCGACCTCGTCGAACCCCAGCATGAAGGGGCTGCCGAATTGCGCCACACGCGTCATACTTCCTGTCCTTTCTTCACAAGCCCTGCGGAACGGCGGACCGCCTTCCGCTTGAAGCAGCTCGTGCCCGGGCCCGCATGGCGCGGCGCCCCAAGGCAGCGGCGGGAGCCCGTTTTGCGGCACTCCTACCAGGACTTTAATCTGGTAATCGCGCGGGTCCTTTGCAAGAGCCGGGCCTGAACCGCCTCAAAAAGTTAAAAAAAGCCCCTATTTACCGGGTGTTAGCAATTCTGGCGCAGAGTTGGGGCCATTATCCGTTTGAGCGAGGCCCGCGATGCGCAGGTTCTCCGGCGTCACATTTCCGGCCGTTTTGCTTGCCGCCGGTTTTTCAGTCTCTTCCCTGCCGTCTGCCCAGGCGGCGATGGACCGTCTGTTGCCTTCCGGCGACGGGCTGCGCGCGCCGTCGAGCGCGGCTGAACGCCTTGCTGAGAGCGCAGAGGCCATTGCTCCGGTTCTGCAGCCGCCTGCCCCGGCAACGCCTGAAAAGGCGCCCGAGACAGCAGATGCTGCAGAGCCCCTTCCCGAAACCGAAGGCACGGCCAAGCCCGAACGGGCGCGGATCGCGCTTAAACCACGCATCGGCGGCGCTCCTGAAGAGGAAACACCTTCGCAAAGCCGCGCTGTGGCAGATGCGCTTGACTCCGTCTATTCCCTGACGCTCTCGCTGGTGGACAGTGAAACGGCGGCAGAACCGGCGCCGGTTCTCAAAGCGCCCGAAACGCGCCCGGCCCTGCCGGCCTTCCGCCTGGCTGAGGGCGATGCCTTGCGCGTACCGGGCAAGGGAGCACCCGTTTCCCGCAAGGCCGCGCCCCAACAAATAGCCGAAGCGGCCCCGCCCGCCGCCGCCGAACCGGCAAAGGCAGCGTCCGCTGAGGAGAGCTTGCCAAGCCTTCCGCCGCAAGCGGCCACGCCTGTTGAAAGCGCCGCGCTGACGCCGGCCGACCCTCTGCCCCAACCGGAAGCGGCGGAAGAAACCGTGGTGGCTGAGGCCGCGCCCGTTGAGGAACCCGCGCCCGTGGAAGTGCCCGCGTCAGAGACTACCGCACCTGACGCGCGCAAGGCCGACAACGCCGCCAAAGATCAGCAAATCGCAGAGGCTGCCGCCGAAATGGCAGAGGCAGTCCCCTCAACGCCGCCTGTGCAGGAAGCCGTAATCGAGGGCGCGCCGAGCGCGCCGCTACGCACCGCTTCAACAACCGAACCGGCTCGCGGCGACGCGCTGCCTGCGGCACTTGTGCCCTCTCCAGTCCTGGAGGAAGCGGATAAAAAGCTCACGGCCAATTTGCCGCCGCCGCCCGATCCCGCGCTCGAGCCAGCGGCGGTCTATGCCGGGGACTTTACCGGCGATGGCCATGCCGACCGGCTCGTCTTCTGGCGGGAAGCAGAGAGCAAGGCGGCCTTCGCGGACCGGGCGCCCAGCATTTATGCGAGCGACGGGCAAGGCGCCCTTCAGCCTCGTAATTTCTTCGCCCATGACGGCTTTCCCGAGCAGCCCGCGCATGTGCGCGTGGCCGACTTCAACGGCGACGGGCGTGACGATGTGTTTATCGCTTCTGCCAAGGCGGGCGGCGAGAAGCTGCAAATCTGGATGAGCGGCGCGGACGGCTTGCTGCACAATGCCTCTGAAAAGGCTCTCCCCGATCACGAGCCCTGGCAAAGCCCGCGCTGGCAGGTCTGGGCCGTTGCGCTTGGCGATGTCGATGCCAACGGGCACATGGATATTCTGATCGGCACACAGCCGCTCTTTGTCGACTTCATGGAAGAACAAAGCGTCGTGCGGCTTTTCGTGAATGACGGCGCCGGGCTTTTCTATGATGCAAGCGATGCGCTGCCGCAGCGGCTGCGTGATCCGGATTTGCTCGCAAGCGCGCCGCAACGCCTCGCGCATATCGGCCTTAAAGACATGAATGATGATGAGGCCGACGATCTTCTGGCTTATCTGCCTGGCGACAACAAGCATGTCGTCTTTCTGAATGCGGGCTTTGGCGATTTCACCCGCTCCGATCCGCTGCCGGCCCGTTATTTCGCCAAGCGCGAGCGGCCGGGCAAGACCGGCGCCATTGCTTCGCTTGCCGGTCAGAACGCAACGCTGAAAAAGTAAGACACTAGCCGCCCGGGCTATTCGCCTTGCGGCACGACGGCGACGGCGCGCAGAGGACCGCCCGAACCGCCGCCGATCTTCATGGGCAGCGCCATGACCAGCGCGCCTTTGGGCGGCAGGCTTTCCAGATTGGTCAGGTTCTCCAGACCGGACACATTATGCGCGCCCGCAATCTGGTGGACGATGAAATTGCGCGACTGGCCGTAATCGATGGAGGCGGTGTCGACACCGATGACGCGCACGCCCCGTTCTTCGATCAGCAGACGGACAGCCTCCTCACCGAAGCTCGGAAAATGCAGCGCGTCGGTGCGCCCTTCTCTGTCGTCGCCGAGATAGGCCTTGGCATCCGGCCAGCGCGCGCTCCAGCCCGTGCGCAGCAGCACCATGCTGCCTTCCTCGATTTTTCCGTGCGCCTCTTCAAATACCGTCACGTCTTCCACGGTGAGACGATAATCGGGATTGGCCGCCGCCTTTCCCGATATGTCGATCACGGCGGCGAGCGCGATGAGCTTTGCAAGCGCCACTTCATCAGCCGTCCTGCCTTCCTGATCGAAATGGATGGGCGCATCAAGATGGGTGCCGCCATGTTCGGGCGAGCAGAAACTGTAAGAGGAATAGAACCAGCCGCCTTCCGTGTGACCGACGCTGAGGACCTTATGCTGGAACTTGGTTGGCGAGTTGGGCCAATAGAGCGTCTGCTCATTGAAGGGGTGGGTGAGATCAACGAGATCCGCTGAGGCCAGGTCCGCCGCCTCAAAAGCCGAAGCCGGGCTCAGGACACCCGCCGCCAGGACCCCCGCCGCCATCCAGCACATGATATTCTGTTTCATCTTTCCTCCCCTTCTGAAAACCTGGCTTTTCAAGCATAGGGACCGCGGCGCGGGGCGCCAAATGCTTAACGCCGGGAAACGCGCGCTTTCCGGCCATCGGTTGCATGGCAGGCAAAAGCCGTATAGCTAAACGGGCCCGTGGCGGCCCTCCGGCCCTCTCTCCTTCCATGGATGCCGTTTCATGAGTCAGACAGAACACCTTTTCGAGCTTCAATCGACGCACAATCCCCACCGCCATTATCTGCCGGTGGAAGAGCGGATCAGCGTCGGTTATCCGGGCAACCAGTTCCTCTTTGGCGGGGTCGGGCTTGCCTCGGCCATTACCGCCATGGAGCGGACGACGGAGCGGCCCACCATCTGGGCGACGGCGCAGTATCTGTCCTATGCGCGCCCCGGCGAAATTGTCGATCTTGATGTGCTGGTGCCGGTGCATGGCAAATACAACACTCAGGCTCGCGTGGTGGGCCATGTGGGCGACCGGGAAATCTTCACGGTGAACGCGGCGCTCGGCGCCCGCCCAAGCGAGATTTCCGCGCAATGGGCCGAAAAACCCAATGTGACCGCGCCCGAAGACTGCCCGCCCGTCGATCATTGGCAGGAAGACCGGGCCGACCTTCATGGGCGCATCGATGTGCGCGTGGTGAAGGGCCGCTACGGCGAGGCACGCAAGGGCGGCGGCTTTTCCAAGGACGGGCATGTGGTGCTCTGGGCGAAGATGCGCGAAGGACTGCCGGTCAATTCCAGCGCGCTGGCCGTCATCGCCGATTTTGTGCCCTCGGCCATCGGCAATGCGATCGGCAAGGATGCGGGCGGCAACAGCCTCGACAATACGATCCGGATATTGCAAGTGGTGCCCACGGACTGGGTGCTCTGCGACATCCGCATCCATGGGGTGCATAGCGGCTTTGCCCATGGAAGAATGCATCTTTTCGCTGAGGACGGCACCTTGATGGCCACGGCCAGCCAGTCCGTCATCCTGCGTATCCGGGACTGAAGGGTCCCTGCCGCTTCCTGTTGAAGCGACCATGGGTCACGGTGTAAGAGAAACCACAACGCGTCCTTGAGGGGACCGGCTGCAAGACGGATATGTTCCGCCCAGGACGGATGGCCTATTGACCGATAACCGCGTGAATAAAGACCTCGACCGGATGGTCCGGCCGCTGGACGAGGCCGTCACCGCGCGGGCCCGGGCTGTGGCCGCACCGGGGCTGGCTGTCCTCTTCCTCTTCGCCGTGGTGCTTTTTGCCAATGCTGTCGTGCAGGACGACGTGCCCTTGCGCCTCTTCGTCATCGCGGCTGGCGTGATTGGCGGCTATATGGCACTGAATATCGGCGCCAATGACGTGGCCAACAATATGGGCCCGGCGGTCGGCGGGCGGGCGCTCACGCTTACATCGGCGCTCATCATCGCCGCACTTTGCGAGGCGGCAGGCGCCATTCTGGCCGGCGGGGACGTGGTGAACACCGTCTCCAAAGGCATCATCTCGCCGCCCAAGGCGGAAAGCTCTCTCGATTTCGTGCTGATGATGATGGCGGCACTTCTTTCTGCGGCCATGTGGATCCATCTGGCGACCTATCTCAATGCGCCTGTCTCCACCACCCACTCCATTGTGGGCGGGGTTCTGGGCGCGGGCGTCACGGCAGGCGGGCTCAGCATCGTTCACTGGGACACGATGAGCGCCATTGCTGCGAGCTGGGTCATCTCGCCGGTGCTGGGCGGTATCATGGCAGCGGCGCTGCTGGCGCTCATCAAATGGACGGTGCTTTACAAGGAAGACCGGGTGGCCGCCGCGCGGCGCTGGGTGCCGTTCTTCATTGCGCTGATGGTCGGCATCTTCTCGGCCTATATGGCGCTCAAGGGCTTCAGCCGGGTCTGGAAGCCAACGCCCGGCATGGTCGCGCTTATCTCCATCGCAGCCGCCATTGTCGCCTGGGCGATCTCCGTGCCCTGGATCGCCATGCGCGCGCAGCAGATCGAGAACAAGCGCAAACAGGTAACCGCGCTTTTCGACCTGCCGCTGATTTTGAGCGCAGGGCTGCTTTCCTTTGCGCATGGGGCGAATGATGTGGCGAATGCGGTTGGCCCGCTGGCGGCGATCGTCTCGGCCACCGCCTCGAATGACAGCATCATTTCCGAATCCGTCGGTATTCCGCTCTGGGTGCTGGTGATCGGCGCGGTCGGCATTGCCGCGGGTCTTGCCCTTTTCGGGCCGAAGCTCATCCAGACCGTGGGCAAGAAAATCACGCGCATGGACATGGTGCGCGCTTATTGCGTGGCGCTGTCGGCGGGCGCGACGGTGCTTGTCGCCTCGGCCATGGGGATGCCGGTTTCCTCCACCCATATCGCCATTGGCGGGGTTTTCGGGGTCGGCTTCCTGCGCGAGTTTCTGGTGAACCGCAACATCACCCGCGCGCGGCTGATCGGCGCGGAGAAAAAACAAAAAGCGGCGAACTGGCCGGGCAAGCTCAACAAGACGCCGGAGCAGGCGCTGAAACGCGCCGCCAAGCGGGAAAAGCGCCGCCTCGTGCGCCGCCGCCACATGTATTCCATCGCCGCGGCCTGGGTCGTAACGGTGCCTGCGGCGGGTCTTCTTTCCGGTGTGATTTATCTCTGCTTCCGCGCGGCGTTTCTTTAAGCGCCGGTTCCGGCCCCGGCCTCAGAGGCCCGTTTGTCTCTCGCGGAGGAGATTTGCGGCGGCGATGTAACGCGGATCATCCACCAGGTCACTCAGCTCTTCGAACGTGACCCAGTGGCGGGCACGGTCGCCGCGCTCAGGCCAGCTGTCCTGCTGATCGGAAACACGCATGGGATAAAGACAAAGTTCGGCCTCACGCACCGTTCCCTGCCGTTCAACCGGGACACCGAAACAGCTCACCGCATCGGCGGCAATATCACCTGAAACCCCGGCTTCTTCAAAAGCTTCCCGCGCCGCGCATTCCGGGCCGTCCTCATCTGCTTCCACACGGCCCTTCGGAAAAATCCAGCGGCCGCTCGAACTAGTGATCAGAAGGAAGACGACCTGGCCATCACGCAGCGCATAGGGGATGGCACCGGCCTGCCGGGGCGCCTGGCCCTGGATGCCCGCCTCATCTCTTTGCGCTGTCTGATACCTGTCCATCTTTCCCCCGCTCCCATTTCAACAGCTTAAGCGATTCGCCCTGCCCTGACAGGCGAACCGCACATTCGCTTCATCAATTCAAAATATGAATTGCGCCGTTCAATAGCGTAGCAAATCCCGTCCAGAGGAAATACGGCGCAAGCAGCGCGCCTGCAAGCCGGTCGAGCCGCCAGAAGGCCATCATCGTGAGAAAGATGAGCGCAAGCAGGAGAATGATTTCGACAAAGGCGAGGCCCGGCATCCGCAAGCCGAAGAACAATCCCGACCAGGCAAGATTTGCAGCAAGCTGCGCAAAGAAGAGCAGCAGCGCCTTGGCGCGGCCGTTCTGCGCGGGAAGACGCCAGATGCGCCAGGCCGCAAACGCCATCATCAGATAAAGCGCTGTCCAGACCGGCGCGAAAAGCCAATCGGGCGGATTGAAGGAGGGCTTGTTCAGCGTCTGATACCAGGTGCCGACGCTGGAGGCGGTGAAGGCGCTGCCAAGGGCGGACACGGCAAGCACCAGCACGACGAAAAAGACCAGTCCTGCAATTTCCTTTTTTTGCGGCAGGGGCGCGGGGGGTTGGTCATTCATGAACATTCTCCTCTTTCTGAAAGAGACATAACGCGCGGCGACATAAGGTCCAGCCCAGCGGCTCAACAGATGCGGCATTTGGACGGCCTTGCTTTCTCTGCCTGGAAAGCCGATGCTCATCCCATGTTGGCATTTGTTTTGGCATACGCAGTCTTTCTGCGCCTGAACCGTCCCGGGTTTGCGCTCGCACGCGCCTAATCCCCGGGCCTTGCCCCTTTTTGCCAAGACCCGGGGACATTCCATCACATTCCATTTTTCAAAACCGTGATCCGCTTTCCGCGGCACGGTGCAGGCTGGAGTTTGTCCCGTGACTGCCATTTCCTGCCACGCTTGTGGCATTGCGGTTTATCCGCACCTCATTTCCTGCCCGCATTGCGGCACGCGCATGCTGGATAAAAAGGGCAAGAATCCCTGCTTCCTGAGCGCTCAGGATTTTCCGCTGATCGAGGCTTATGTCTCGCTGGAGCTTGGCCCCCAGCACCCCTTGCGCGGCGCGCTTTTAACAAAGATAGAACGGGCGTCGATCATGCCGTCCGAGCGGATGCCGTCCAACATCGTCACGCTTGGGACGCGCGCACGGTACCGCGTGGGAGGGATGGATGCGGAAAGCCGCACGCTTACCGCTCCGCAAGCGCGCGTGGTGCCGGGGGCGCATGTGCCGCTTCTTTCTCCGTCCGGAATCGCGCTTCTCGGACAGCGGCCGGGCGACATGGTGATCCTGCCCGGCGGTGAAATGCTGACCCTTCTCAGCATCGAGTTTCAGCCGGAAGCTGCGCAGCGCATTGGCCGCCGCGCGGGCACGGCCATGAAAGGAGCGCCGTTATGAGCGAGATGTTCATTCCGCTTGAAGGCCCGTTGCCCGAAATCGCGCTCGGTGAGGCCACATACCGCACCTTGTCGGAGATGCAGGACCGCTTGCCGGAGAGGCTCTCTCACGTGGCTGAATTGCTCGGGCAGGAACTCGACCGGGCACATGTCATGCCGGAAGAGGCCTTGCCGCAGGATGCGGTGCGCCTGAACAGCATCGTCAGGTTGCAGTTTGGCGGCTCATCCGAGATTCAGGTCTTCAAACTGGTTTATCCGGAGGGCGCGGATTTCAGTGCGGGACGTCTTTCGGTGCTCTCCCTCGCCGGGGCGGCGCTGATCGGGCTTTTTCCGGCAATGCCGATGTTCTGGCGCTCGCTCGCCGGCACACCTTGCAGTGTGATGGTGCATGAGATTTTGCGCCATTCATGACAGGGTTCGCGGCGGAAAGGGGCGCAGGCGAGGCTCGCGCCCCTTCTTCTCTTCCCTTAAGATGGCTGCATATGCGCCTTTAAAAGAAGAGAACGGATATGAGTCCCGCCGGGCCGATCAAGAAAAAGAAAACACAAATTCTCGAGGCCGCCGCCCATCTGTTTGCGACACAGGGCTATTCGGCAACGAGTGTGGAGGCGATTGCGCGGCTGGCGAAAGTGGCAAAGCCCACCGTCTATAGTCATTTCGAGGGCAAGCGCGACGTACTGGAAGCGCTCCTGCAGACGCGGACGGAAGAACTCGTTTCCTATTTCAGTCAGCTTGAAATCGACGGAGAGAGCCCGGAGAAAGTCGTCACCGCCATCATCGAACTCATGGCGGATGTTTTTGCGCGGGAGGAAACCATCGGAATTTACCGGATGCTGGCGGTCGAAGGCGCCCGCGATCCTGAACTTGCCAAGGCTTATCTCGCCAAGGCGGAAAACTCCGTGCAGACATGGATCGAGTCCTATCTCGCCAAACAGGCAAAGGCCGGGCAGCTGAAGATCGACGATCCGGCCTGGGCAACCTACCTCCTTCTGGAGACGATCAAAGGCAAGCTGATGCTCAAGCCCATGTTCGGGCTTGCCAAGCCGCCGACGAAACGCGAGATCAAAGCGCATGTGCGCCAATGTATCTCGCATTTTCTCGAGATCTGGGAAATCCGCTAGCGCCTGCCTGTCACTCTTCTTCTGATCCGGACCTTCTGGAACCGCTTGCCACCGTGTAAAGCCAGGGCACGAACAGCGTTGCGATGAACGTCGAGGCGAGCATGCCGCCAATGACGCCCGTGCCGATGGCATGGCGGCTCGCGGCCCCCGCACCGCTTGAAATGGCAAGCGGCACCACGCCAAGAATGAAGGCAAGAGAGGTCATCACGATAGGGCGGAAGCGCAGCCGCGCGCCTTCCACCGCCGCATCGGCCAGGCTCATGCCTTCCTTCGACTTCATGAAGGCGAATTCGACAATGAGAATGGCGTTCTTGGCCGAGAGGCCTATCAAGGTGACAAGACCGATCTGGAAATAGACGTCATTGTTGAGGCCGCGCAGCCAGGTCGCCAGGAAGGCGCCGAAAATTGCAAAGGGAATGGCGAGCACCACCGCAAAGGGCAAGGACCAGCGCTCATAAAGCGCGGCAAGAATGAGAAACACCATGATGATGCCCATGATGAATGCCATTGTGGCGGAAGAGCCTGCCATTTTTTCCTGATAGGCGGAGCCGGTCCAGGCGACGGCGTAATTGCCTGTCACGGTTTCAGCAGCCACTTCCTCGATGGCATTCAGCGCATCCCCGGACGAATAACCCGGCGCGGGTGAGCCAATCACTTTTGCCGCCGGAAAGATGTTGAAGCGGTCGAGCTGCGCCACGCCGGCCACGCGCTCGGCCTCCACCAATTCGCTCAAGGGGATCATGTTGCCGGACTGCGAGCGCACGAAGACCTGCTTCAGATCTTCGGCGCGGCGGCGGAAGTCCGCCTCCGATTGCAGATTGACCTGAAAGGTGCGCCCATAAAGCGTGAAGTCGTTCACGTAAAGCGCGCCGACGGAGCTTTGCAGCGTGTCGAAAATATCGCTGAAGGGCACGCCGAGCGCTTTCGCCTTGTCCCGGTCAACGGAGAGCTGATATTGCGGCACATTGCTGGAGAAGGTGGTCGAGACGCGGGACAGTTCCGGGCGCTGGTTTGCGGCGGCGATGAGATTGCCGGTCACTTCCTGCAGCGCTTGCAGGCTGCCGCCGGATCTGTCCTGCACGTAAAGTTCGAAGCCGCCCGTGGTGCTCATGCCTGAAATGGGCGGCGGATTGAGGGCCAGGATGGACGCATCCTTGATGCCGCTCAAAAGCCCCATGAACTTCTTGGCGAGCGACATGGCGTCCTCCCCCTCCCCTCCCCGCTCCGACCAGTCGGTCAGATTGACGAAGGAGGCCATGCTGTCGGTCTTCTGCCCGCCGGAAAGGAGATCGAAGCCGGCAAAGGTGACGGCATGGGCGACTTCTTCTTGCGCGAGCAGGGTCTGCGTCACCGTGTCAGCGACCTTGGCGCTCCTGTCGAGCGAGGCGGCGGGCTGGAGCGAGCCCATGACGAGGAGGTAGCCCTGGTCTTCATCCGGCACCAGGCCGCCAGGCACACGGGTGAAAAGCAACCCCGTCAGCCCCAGAACAGCCAGAAGGCCCAGAACGGCAACAACATTGCGGCTCAGCAGCCAGGAGACCCCGCCGACATAAGAGTCTGTCAAACGCTCGAACCCGGTATTGAACTTGCGGAAGAATCCGTAGGGCTCTGTTTCTTCGGAGGCCAGCAGAATGCAGAGCGTCGGCGTCAAGGTGAGCGCAACGAGGCCGGAGATGGCGACGGAGACAGCAATGGTGATGGCGAATTGCTGATACATGCCGCCGGTCAGCCCGCCCATGAAGCCGACGGGCACAAAAACCGCGCAAAGCACGAGCACGATGGCGACGACGGGGCCTGAGACCTCCCGCATCGCCTTGATGGCAGCCTGCTTCGGGGACAGCCTTTCCGTGCGCATGATGCGCTCGAAATTTTCCAGCACCACGATGGCATCATCCACCACAATGCCGATGGACAGCACCATGCCGAAAAGTGTGAGGAGGTTGATGGAAAAGCCGAGCAGATACATGCCCGCAAAGGTGCCGATGATGGAGACCGGCACGGCGATGAGCGGGATGATGGTGGCTCGAATGCTTTGCAGGAAGATGAAGACGACCAGAATGACGAGAAGAATCGCCTCGAAGAAGGTCTTGATGACTTCCTCGATGGAGACCTCGACGAATTTGGTCGTGTCATAAGGGATCGAATAAGCCAGCCCATCGGGAAAGTTGGCAGACAGCTCCGTCATCCGCGCCTCGACGGCTTCGGAAACGGCGATGGCATTGGCGCCCGGCTGCAGGAAGATGCCGATGGCAACGGCGTCATTGCCATTATAAGTCGCCTGGAAAGAATAGTTCTGCGCCCCAAGTTCGATGCGCGCGACATCTTTGAGGCGCAAAGCGCCGCCTGTTTCATTGTCGGAGCGCAGAATGATGTTCCCGAACGCTTCCGGCGTGTTGAAACGTTCCGGCGTGATGGCGGAATAAGTAAACTCGACCGGGTTGTCAGACGGCTCTGCGCCGAAGCTGCCTGCGGCGAATTGCGCGTTCTGTTCTCTGATCGCAGCGGCAATATCGCTTGGCGTCAGTTCATACCGGGATAGGACGTCCGGGCGCAGCCAGACGCGCATGGAGTAATCCTTGGCGCCGAACAGGCTGACATCGCCCACACCCGGTATCCGCTTCATGTCATCCACGATGTTCAAAAGCGCGTAGTTGCTGACGAAAATCGGATCATGTGTGCCGTCTGGTGACGAGAGAGTGATGATTTCAAGAATGGAACTTGAGCGTTTGTCTACGCGCACGGCCTGACGGCGCACCTCTTCGGGGAGCGTTGCGGCGGCGCGCTGTACGCGGTTGTTCACATCGATCAGGGCCTGGTCAGGGTCGGTGCCGATCTCAAAAGTGATGGTGAGCGACATGTTGCCGGAACTGGAGCTTGTCGAGGACATGTAAAGCATGCCCTCGACACCGTTGATTTCCTGCTCCAGCGGCGCGGCCACCGTTTCCGACACCACCGTGGTGCTTGCACCGGGATAGGCAGCGGAGACGACAATCTGCGGAGGAACGATATCGGGATATTGCTCGATGGGGAGGACGCGCATGGCCATCAGGCCTACAAGCACGATGATGATCGACAAGACACCAGCAAAGACCGGCCTTTCAATAAAGAAATCTGCCATCAATCGGCCTCCCGCATGGCGCTTTCTTCAGCGGCCATGCCGGCGGCACCGGCCTTGCCCTCCTCCACAGAAACCTGGCCGCCCGGGCGGACCTTGACGACACCCTCCACGACGATGCGCTCGCCTTCCTTCAGCCCTTCGTTGATGACCCAGCGGTCCTCCAGCTCTTCGCCGAGCACGACATGGCGGCGGGTGGCGACGTTCTGATCGTCAAGCACATAGACATAGGCGCCGTCCGCAGCCTGCATCAATGCGCGTTTCGGCACCGCAATAGCGTTTGGCAGGGACAGGCCGGAAAGCACAAGGGAAGTGAACTGGCCCGGCACCAGTATCTTGTCCGGGTTGGGCACGACGGCGCGGGCGCGGATCGTGCCGGTTGCGGCATCAGCGGTATTATCGGTGAAGTCGAGCAGGCCTTCCGCCGCATATTGCATGCCGTTATCAAAATGCAACCGGATCCGGTATTTGCCGTCCGGCGAAGGTTTTATCTCGCCTGAGGCTATCTGATAACGGAAGCGTGTTGCCTCTTTGGAGGTGAAAGAGAAATTGACATACACCGGATCGAGCTGCGTCATGGTGGTCAGCAGGCTGCGGTTCTGAACCAGGCTGCCTTCGGACAGGACTTCCATGCTGGTTGCGCCGGTAATGGGCGCGCGGACGGTGGTATATCCAAGGTCCAGCTCGGCCGTGTCCACCTGCGCCTTCGCATCGGACACTTTCGAGCGCGCGGCCTCCAGTTCAGCGAGAGAATCGTCCCGCCGCTGCGCGCTGACATTGCCGTGGGAAAAGAGTTCTCTGATCCGCTCCCAGGTTTTTTCCGCGCGGCGCAGGTTCGACTCTTCCTGCTCGAGACGAGCTTTTGCACCAGACAGCGCCGCTTCATAAGGGGCAGGATCGATCAGAAACAGCACATCGCCGTCATCGACAATGCTGCCTTCTTCATATTCGCGGGAAAGCAAGATGCCCTCGACGCGCGCCCGCACCTCAACAGATCTATAGCCGGCAATGCGGCCTGGATATTCGCGCTGCAAGGGCACGTCTTCTGCCGTCACCCTGGCCGCTTCCACTTGCGGGGCAGGCATGCCCGCTCCGCCTGCGCCGTCATCATCACAGGCCGCGAGAGGCACCATTAGGAAAAAGGAAAGAAGAAGGGAGGAAAATTTCTGCATGGACGACCGCGCATCATTGAAGACAAAGAACAAAGACCGGCGGCCAAACCACCAGCTCCCCCTCCAAGCAGCCGCAACAGCCTGAAAAGAGTAGCTGTTTTAGCATGTCCCCGCCAGCCCCTCGAACGGAAGCGGGCGCCCCTGTTCTTTTCACGTCCATTCCGGGGTAGTAAGAAAGCCGGAGACGCAGCGCGGGCCATCCCTCGCAACCAGCCAAACAGGAAGGAAAGTGGATATGAGCGAAGATGAAGGTGCGCTCATGGAAGCAATTACGAGCCTTGTGCCGCCGCTTTTGAATGCACTCGATGCACTCAGCTATGCCGGGCGCCACCTGCATCCGCCCAAACTTGCCGAACTGGTAGACACTCTGGGCCCCGCGGATGCAGCGGTTGCAGATGCCCTGCCGCGCTTTCAGGCGCAGGACTGGCCGGATCACATGACGCGCTTCCGCGAGCAGGTGGCACTTGCAGCAGAGTATACCGTGCGCGCTTTTGAGGGTTTGCGTGCTTCGGCCGATGCTGCACGGGCAGGCAAGGCCGACGGCGTTTTTCAGTCCTACCGGGCGCTGCGGCAAACGAGCAGAGCTTTCGAGGCGCTTTATCCCGTCGCCGCCATTCTGCCACCGGTGAGCCGCTTTTTTCTGGAAGAAGGCGACCGGCAGAACAGTGAGCAGGCCGCCGCGCTTTCCGGCCCCGGCGCGCTCAGGGACAATGTGGGGCTCCTGCATGCCGACAATGAAAAACGTCAGCGCGGCGGCTTTTCGCTTTACGTGCCGGAGGATTTCGACCCGGCAAAACGATATCCGCTTGTGCTGGCGCTGCATGGCGGGAGCGGGCATGGTCGCGAGTTCATCTGGAGTTGGCTTTTTCATGCGCGCAGCCGCGGCCTTATCCTGCTCAGCCCGACATCGCGGCTCGATACGTGGCCGCTCTCGGGGCCGCTGGCGGGCGAAGATCACGACACGCCAAGCCTCATGCGGATGCTCGATTTCGTGAAGGAACGCTGGCCCATTGATGAAACGCGCATGCTCATGACCGGCATGAGCGACGGTGGCACTTTTACCTATGTGAGCGGACTGGAACCCCATTCTCCTTTCACGCATCTGGCGCCCGTCTCGGCCGCCTTTCACCCTTTGCTGGCCTCGGCGGCGGACCCGGCGCGAATGAAAGACATGCCGATCTATCTCACCCATGGCGCGCTCGACTGGATGTTCCCCGTCGACATGGCACGGGAAGCGGCGGCGGCGCTCCAAGGCGCGGGCGCAGCGCTCACCTATGATGAAATACCGGATCTTTCCCACACCTATCCGCGCGAGGCGAACGGGCGCATTCTCGATTGGTTTCTTTCCTAGTCCTGACTATCTAAAACCGGCCAAATTATCCCTCTTCCGCAGCGTTTTTCCTTTACGAAGCGACAATAAGCGCCTGCTAGGCTTTCCCGGTTTTGGAAGCCGGGGACGAGATGGGGCAATTTTTCAAAGATTGGCGATGGACAGTGCCGCGCCGGCTGTTGCTGGTGTTTACAGTGCTGGCGGCCGTCATTGTCAGCGCTACGTTGGTTTCGACACTGACCTTTGCGCAGCTCCAAGGGCGCTTCGGCGAAGTGACGCAGACCGTTTCCATCGCACAGCGGATTGACGAGCTTGGACGCGCCTCACAGGCGCAAATCTCATCCATCCGCAGCCTGCTTCTGACGGGCGACCGGGGAAACATCGAACGCTTTGAAGAGGCTGCAGCCCGTTTCGATGTTCTTTACGAGGAGATCCGATCGCTCGCGCCGAATGATGCGTTGGTGCGTGAACTTGAAAAGCTGAACGGGATCGTGACCCGCTGGCGCAGCGATACGGCTCGGGTGCAAATCCAGATGATGCGCAGCCCCTGGACGGCAGACACGGCAAAGGCTTATGAAGCCCTCGGCCACGGCACGGCTTTTCTTGAGGCGACCGACCGCGCGTATGAAGAGCTGCGGCGGATCGAGCGGGAAACGGTGATGACGGCGATTACCGGCGCCGGGACCGCGCTTTCCTTTACCGGCCTCTCCATGCTGGCGGGCGCCGGCTTTGCGCTTCTCTTTGCCACGGGGGCATGGATCTATATCACGCGCGGCATCGGGCATCCGCTCGAACTCATTACCGGGACCATGAAGAAGCTGGAAGCGAACGGGTCGGCGGCGGACATTCCCTTACAAACGCGAAAGGACGAGTTTGGCCGACTGGCGCGGGGACTTTCTTCCCTCGTCACCACGCTTGATGAACGCTCCGAAAAACTGAAACTGGCGATCGAAGAATTGCAGCACACGCAGCGCGAGCTTGTGGAGAAGGAAAAGCTCGCCTCGCTGGGCGGCCTCGTGGCGGGGCTGGCGCATGAGGTGAACACCCCGCTCGGCATTGCGCGCACGGCGGCATCGGCGCTCAAGGAAACACTTCATCTGTTGCAAACGAAGGCGGATGGCGGCGCGCTGACCCGGACGGACCTGATGGACAGCCTGCTTACGGGCCGGGAATCGGCGGATTTGACGCTCAACAATCTCGGCCGGGCGGGTGATCTTATGCGCTCCTTCAAGAGCGTGGCCGTGGACCAAAGCCAAAGCCGCAAGCGGCTCATCAATCTTGAAAGCTATATTCAGGAGATCGTGACCAGCCTGACGCCACATCTCCGGCCCAAGAAGGTGCATGTCGCCATCGAGTGCCCGGCGGACCTCACGCTTTACACGGACCCTGGCGCCCTGGCGCAGGTCATCACGAACTTCGTGACCAACTCGCTCAAACACGGCTTCGAAGAGCGCGAGGCGGGCCATATCCGCATTACGGCCCAGGCCGCAGGCGAAGATGTGCGGCTTGTTTATACCGACAATGGAAAGGGCATGATGCCGCGGGACCATGCCCGCATCTTCGAACCCTTCTTCACCACGAAACGGGGGGAAGGCTCCTCCGGGCTTGGGCTGCACATTGTCTATAACATCGTGACCGGCGCGCTTGGCGGACAGATCGAAAGCGGGGCCATTCCAGGTTCCGGCATGCGGTTTACGCTCATGCTGCCAGCGGGCGGAACGGCACTTGCGGTCCAGAGCGCATAACGGCCACAGACCGCAAGTGCAGCATATCAGCGTGTGCCGAGTTGCCGGATGTATGCCGGCGTGAAGAGGTCAGGATGCAATTCGTCAGCCTGATAGTTGTACGGGACTTCTTCGTTCTGCATTGTAACCGCAAGGTAGCGGCCTGCTTGCAGATCATAAACAAGTTCGGCGCCTGACCAGCAAAGCGGGACCTGATAGCGGGGGATTCCCATCAGTTCCTGGGCACGCCAAAGGACGCCGCGCGTGTCATAAAGTTCGGTTTGCGCGATCTGCCAGCTGTCTTCATCAAGATGGATCACCCGGCGGCCATACACATGCCGGGTGTCCGGGCGCAGATTGGCTTCAATTGTCCAGACCCGGTGCGGCTCGTAGCGAATGGCATCGGGATTGGCATGCAGCGGCTGCAAGAACTCCTCATAAGCCACCTCTTCCGACTTGAAGGCGTTATAGGGAATGTACTTCACCGACTTGCCTTTCACCGTCCAATCATAACGGTCTGGCGCACCATTGAATCCGTCAAAGGCATCGGCAGTGGAAAGGCCATCCGAATTGGTTCCAGGGTTATCGTAGGCAATGTTGGGCGCGCGGCGCACGCGCCGTGTGCCCGGCGAATATTGCCATGCCTGTCTCGGCTGTTTGGCCGCGTTGATCGCTTCATGAACGAGGGTGATGTTCCCCGCCGAGCGGGCAGGCGCAACCGTGTGAACGATATAAAAGATCGACGTGTTATCCAGCTCTTCCGCGCGTTTTTTAGAAGGGTCGGAATAATTAAAAATGATCTGATCTTCCGCACGAATCAGAGAGTACTCACCGCCGCGTGTTACCGGCGCCACGGCGAACTGACGGGCCACCTTGAAAGCCCGGTAGCGCAAAGAGTGATTCCATACAATTTCCAGCGCATTGTTGGGGATAGGAAACGGCGTCCCCATTATGGCGCCTGCGACCCCATTACCGCCTTCCGTCAACCCGCCTACCTTGGCGTTGCGTTTTGCCGCTTCGTAGACGTTTTCCGGATATGCACAGGAGCGGCGGCTTTGATAGATGTTGAGTTTATAAGACGGATAAGCTTCGAGCAGCGCTTTTGAGGCATCCGTAAGCCGGTCTGCGTGTCCGGACATGTTGCTCTTGTCGATTGTGAAGAGCGGCTTGTCGTCCGCAAAAGGGTCCGGCGGGCGCCTCATCGGATCGAATGATGTGTCCGCGGGCAGACCGGTGATACCACCGCTCCAGGCGGGCACATCTCCTTCCCCCGCCTTCTCTGCGCCAAGAGGGGTCAGGTCACCGCCCAGCCGCGCGGCCTGCGTGTCAGGCACAGCGGCATGGGCATGCAGATTCAAACCTGCAGTCCCCAAAAGAAGGACGGTTGCGAGGGGAGTATTCATCTTGAGCATTTCATCTCTCCTTAATGTGCATATACACTTTATTGGCCAGGATAAAGTCCGGCATGGAACGGAAGAAAGGACCGGGATTGCGGCGGTGTACAATGTTCGGCAATGGCCCGGGACAAGGAGGCGGTCTTTTTCTGCATGGCCTGACTCGAGGAAGCTATGATGCCAAGCGCCTCCGCATCCGCCGAGGTGAGATAAAGCTCGCCATAGGGCGGTACATTCTCATAAATAGCGGGAGACGCGCCGCGTTCGATCAGGCTTTCAAAGAAGAGGACCGTGCCCTCAAAACGGGCAGCCTCAGCAGCCTTCCTGTTTTTCGTTTGCTGCAATGCATAGTGAATCATGAAAAGGGCAGCATCGTCGGAATAGCGGATGCGGCCAGCCTGATAAAGGACAAGGCAAGCGCTGAAACAGCCGCCGTTTTCGCTGACATGCGTCATAAGAGCGGCCTTTTCAATTTCGTCAGCCATTGCGATAGCGGTCTTCAGATCGCCGCCATCCGAAGCCAGGTCGAGAACCTGAATATCTTTGCGAAGCAGTTCGCGCAGTTGACCGGCACTTCGCGGCCCGATGACCCCGCGCCAAAACCCGACCCGCAGACCGGACCAAAGCGCCGCTTCCGGCGGCAACTCGCAAACTGCCACACGGGCGGGGAGAAATGCGCCTGCGGAGCGCTGGTCCGGCGTACCGGGCATATTCACGCTCAGAGCGAGACCCAGCCCCATCCAGACCACTATCACACCCGCCCACAACGCCACGCGGACCGGAACCGGACGCTGTTTCCCCTCTCTTGCAGGAATTTCTCCTTCCAGGCCTTCCATCACCTGCCTCCTGCCTTGAAACGGTATTTGCAATTTTTAAGTGGTGTAGATACACTAAAAATCAAGGAGAAAAGCAGATGACCGGCAGAAACGATGTGACTGAAGCGGATGTGCGCGCAAGCTGTGCCTGTGTGCGTGCGCGCATGGCGGCGCGTAAGCTTACCCGCGCTTATGACAAGGCGCTGAAGCCTGTAGGGCTCAAGATCACGCAGTTCACGCTGCTGATTGCCATCAGCGAGGGGCGGGCCAAGTCGCTCAGCACGCTCGCCGATTTTCTGGCACTGGAGCGCACAACGCTGCTGCGCAATCTGAAGCTCCTTGAAGAGGCAGGCCTGATTGAAAGTGAGCCGACGGGCGAAGGCCGCGCGCTTTCGCTCAAGCTCACCAAGGAAGGGCGCAAGAAGCTGAAGGCGGCCCTGCCCTATTGGCATGATGCCCAGTCGAAGCTCGAGGCCGGGCTGGGCGCGGACTGGCCGCAGGTGCGCGGCTCGCTGGAAGAGCTGGTCCGCCAGGCGTAAAAGCATCAAGCCGCTTCTCCGCGTGTCTTGTAGCGTGGGAAGCAGGCGCGGATGGCGAAGACGGATTCTTCATCGCCTTCAATGCGTGCCGCGCCGGTTTTAACGGCATCTGCCAGTTCTTCCTTTCCTTCAAAGATATCCAGCAGCATTTGCCAGGAGAGCGTGAGTTTTGCTTGCGGGCTTTCCGGCGGTGCAAAGCCGATTTCCACACGCCGGTCCCGCACCGTGATGCCCGCATGCAAGGGCCCCTGATCTTCGATGACAAGGTGGAGGCTTGCATCAAGCCCGCGCGCCTTGCGACGCTGAAAGGTGAGCGTCAGGCCGAAAAGAAAGCTGAACGGATTGTCGGCTGTGATGCTCCAGTCCACGCGCTTCATTTCCTTATGCTTGAAGCGGGCGGGCACGGTTTCTTCCGCATCCGAGTCTTCGAGCACGAAGATGGTTTCGGATTTTGCCAGAAGCGGATCGAGGATGCGCTGACGATAAGCGCTTCTGTCTTCGATGAAAGGGCCGAGCACGTCCGACCCTGCCGGGCAGACGCTCACACAATAAGCCGCCTTGTAGCCTGGCTTGAAGGACAGGCTCTGCCACATGGAGACGCTTTCACCGGGCGGCACGCGGCGGTCATAATCTTCCGCGTCTTCGGCTTCCACCACTTCGTGAATCCAGTCGTTAAAGCCGCCCAGGAACTCCCGGTAATTATGGGTGTAGCAGGCGGAGAAGTTAAAAGAGCCGTCATGGCCGATGGCCTCCACCGGGCAGGCGGCCACGCAGAGTTTGCAATCAAGGCAAGGCGCATAATCGAGCGGTTTTGCGTAATTGCTGACGGGCCTGTCGATGAGGATCGTGCTGAGCAGAATGAAATTGCCGAAGCGCGGGTGAATGACATTCCGGTGGAGGCCCATTCGGCCGAGGCCCGCCGCTTCCGCAATGGGTTTGTGAGAGATGGTCTGCATGTTGGCTGGAAAGGACTGCGCCTCCATAGGAAAGGCAGCGGCGGGATTGAGCGCGGTGATGCCCCTGTCCTCCAGCGCGCGCACGGCCTTATGGGCGACGATATTCACCTCGTCATAGGTCTGGTGAAATTCCTGATTGACGGCGGAGCGAACCGTGGAGCGCACGGTTTCGCGGTTCATGCGGCAGACGAAGCCGATGGCGGTTTTGGCTGAGGGCAAGAGCGCCTTGATGAGCCCGGCCTGCCCTGCCAGCGCGGGATCTGCCACCTCCACAAAGCCGCAATCATCGGCGCCTGCCTCTTCCAGAATGCGGCGCAGGTCATCCGCCTCCAGGGTGGCAGGCGGCGCGGCGCGCGTTTCGGCTCTGTAGCGGGCAATATCCGGATGGTCGTCTGTCAGGCGCATGGGCGGCCTCGCTTTGCTGGCTTGATTTTTATAGTGTAATTACACTATGTATCTACACGTTAAATGTCAAGATGCGAGGATGCAAGGCAGCTTGCGCGCCCCGGCTTTGGCAAATGCCGCCAAATCCCTTATCTAAGGGCCGACTTCCCCGGCCCAATAGTGAGTAACCCCATGGAAAGCCTTCCCTTCACGTCTCTTCTCGGCTCCCTCAAGGAAGAGGGAGGCATTTTCAGCGCGCCGGTGACGGAAGACTGGCTACAGGGGCGCACGCTTTTTGGCGGCATGGGGGCGGCGCTCTGCCTGGAAGCGGCGCGGCGGCGCGCGGGGCGCGAGCGCCCCCTCCGCTCCATGATCGTTTCTTATGTGGCGCCAGTTTCACCGGATGCGCCGGTCACGCTCGAGCCCGTGATTTTGCGCGAAGGGCGCAATGTGACGCAGGTCATGACGACCCTGACGCAAAACGGCCAGGTGGCGACGGTGGCGAATTTCTGCTTCGCGCAGGATTTCGAGTCCACGCTCGATTCACAGGACATCACCCTGCCGGAAGGCAAATCGCGGCAAGACAGTTTCGACTTTCACAGCCTGGGGCGCGGACCTGTCTTTCTGCAACATTTCGACGTGCTTTGGGCCAATGACGTCTTTCCCATGACGGGCGCGGTGAAGGGCGAGTCGCTGGTCTGGGTGCGCCACAAGGACGGGATTGAAGGGGCGGAAGAAACCGCCTTTGTCGCCCTTGCCGATGCGCTGCCGCCTTCGGCCATGGCGATGCTCAAAAAGCCCGCCCCGCTTTCCACCATGACGTGGCAGCTCAATATCATCGACCCCAGCTTCACGACGGATGATGGCTGGTGGCTCACCCATGCGCGCACGCAGCATGTGGCCAACGGCTATGCGAGCCAGGAAGCCACCTTCTGGAACACGGAAGGAAAGCTTGCTGCTATCGGCACGCAGAACATTCTGATCTTTGGCTGATTTCCGGCTGACCTTATTTTCCGATCAGCAGCCAGACCTCGGCAAGCTGGTCATATTTCTCGGGCGCGGCAATGCTTGCGAACACGTCATGCGCGGCGGCCTTGTCGCCAGCCGCCCAGAGCGCCTGGCCGAGATGGAGCTTGACCTCGCCCGGCGTTTCAAGCCCGCCCTCAGCCAAGGCAGCTTTATAGAGCGTGACCGCCTTTTCGTAATCGCCGTAAGAGGCATAGGCACTGGCAAGGGCCGCCTTGGCCTTGGCGGTTTGCGGTGCATCCTGGCCGAGCGTCGCCTTGTCCTCTTTGGCAAGCTGGCCTGCCATGTTGAGGAGGCGGCGATGGCGGCTTTCATCCTGTCCGCCAAGCACGCCTTTCGCGAAACCTTCTTTCATGATGGATTGCGCTTCGCCCGGCAGGCCGAGCTGGATCGCCATTTGCGCGGCTTCCATATAAAGGCGCGGCTCTTTCATAAGGCCTGCAGCACGCATCAGCCGCGCGATCTCGAGAGACATCTTGTCGGACCGGCCGACGGCCGCGCTTGACTGGGCCAGAAGCTCCCGCCAGTAAACATCCGACGGCGCATATTTGACGAGCTTGACGAGCGCAGCGTGGCGCGCGGCATGATCTTTCACCTGCCCGGCGCTTGCCATCTGGATCTGAAGCCAGCTTTCTTCGGGCGCCATGCCTGCTTGCTCGGCGCTTGCCACAAGAGCAGCAGCAGCCTCGGCGGCTTTGGCATAGTCCTTTGCAAGGTAATGGCTCTGCATGATGAGGACCTGCATGCCCCGGCTCTGGCCTGCTTCAGCGGTGTGCGCCTCGGCATAGTGCACAGTCTTGTCATAGAAGCTCGCCTGATAGCTCATCCCGGCCAGCGCTTCGAGACGCTTGGCGCGGTCCTTTTTGGCGTATTGCGAGGAGAGCGAGGTTTCATAAGCCATCACCGCCGAGGCGTGATCGCCAAGCCGGGCGGAGAGGTAGCCAATGAAATCGTTGACCACGAAGGTCTCGTACTCGCTTTTGCCGGAAACGGCGCCTGCCTTGCGCGCTTCCTTCAAGGCGGCCTGATACTTGCCCGCCTTTGCCAGCTTCTGCGCTTCCTGCAGCGGCTTGCCGACGTCGGCCTGCATCGCCTCCTGGGCTTCGGCGCCTGCCGCATAGACGAGCGCGGCGCCGGAGAGGAGTGCGAGCCCCACCGTTTGAGGGGAGAGTGTCATGAAGAAGGGAAGGCTGCAGATGGCAGCGGCACGGCGCATCTTGCGCATGGGGCACCTCTTGTCTGGTCCGCTATTCCATATATTGCTCGTTGCCGACAAAGCCGATGCGGGTGAGACCCAGGCGGCGGGCGGCAGAGAGCACTTTTGCGACATAGTCATATTCAACCAGGCGGTTGGGCCTGAGATGGATTTCCGGCTGCGGCACGAGCATTGCGGCAGACTCCAGACGCTCTTCCAGATCCACCGTGGTGGGCACCGCCGTGCTGTTCCAGAAAACCGTACCGTCGAAATCCACCTCCAGCTGAATGATGTTCGGCTCGGGCGGGTTTTCCGTGGCAGCGGAAGGCTGCGGCATATCCATCTTCACCGCATGGGTCTGCAGCGGAATGGTGATAATGAGCATGACCAGAAGCACCAGCAGCACGTCGATAAGCGGCGTGGTGTTGATGTCCATCATGTCTTCGTCGCCGCCGCCATCTCCCACATTCATCGCCATGGCGATATCCTTTCCGAGATTCAGAGCGCGCCGCGCTCCGGCTCCGTCACGAAGCCGAGTTTCCGGATTCCGTTGCGCTGGGCATCGATGATGAGCTTGCCGATAAACTCGAACCGGGCCTTTGCGTCGCCGCGCACCTGTATTTCAGGCTGGGGCTCGAGCACGGCGATCTCGCGCATCTGCGCAAGAAGCGCTTCCCGGCCGGGGACGAGCGAAGCGTTCCAGTAATAATTGCCATCCGCATCCACCGCGATGGTGATGTTCTCCGGCTTCGTCTGGTTCGCCTCGTTGTTTGCCTTGGGCAGCTCTACCGGCACCGTTTGAATGGCAACCGGAATGGTGATGAGAAAGATGATGAGCAGCACCAGCATGACATCGACAAGCGGTGTCGTGTTGATGGCTGAGATCACTTCCTCTTCGCTTTCGCCGACATTAATCGCCATAAGCTTTCTCCGCGTCTTGCCTGCCGCTTAGTCGGCGGCCTGCATCATGCCGAAGGTCTTGCCGCGCAGGATGCGCAGATGCACTTCCGTGCCGAAGCGGCGGGCCTTATCGAGAGCAGCCTTGTTGCGCCGGTTGAGCAGGTTGTAGCCAAGCACGGCTGGCACAGCGACGGCGAGGCCGATGGCGGTCATGATGAGCGCCTCACCCACGGGGCCCGCCACCTTGTCGATCGAGGCCTGGCCGGACATGCCGATGGCGACAAGCGCGTGATAGATGCCCCAGACCGTGCCAAAAAGACCGATAAAGGGCGCGGTCGACCCAACGGTCGCGAGGAAGGAAAGGCCGCCCTGCAGTTTGGAGGACAGCGCGTCGATGGACCGGTTCAGCGAGGCCGCCGCCCAGTCGGCCAGCGTGACATCACTGCCCAGACCTTTTTCGAACTGCTCCACGGCTTCGGCGCCGTCCACCGCAATGACGCGGAAAGTGTTGCGCTCGGGAAGCGCCTGAATGCCTTCTTCCAGCGTGTCCGTCGGCGCGAAGAGCTTGATGACGCGGTTGAACTGATCGAAGAGGCGACGCTGTTCGAACAGTTTGGTGAAGATCACATACCAGGAGCCGATGGACATAAGCACCAGAATAACAAGCGTGCCCTTGGCCACCGCATCGCCCTGCGCCCAGAGCGCGCTGAGGCCATAGGGGTTTTCGAACTCCTGCACGGGGCCGTCTGCCATCGGGCCTTCGGGCGCGGCTTCGGCCATCTCGCCCGTGCCTTCCACGGCATCGGTCATGGCGGCGGCTTCGCCCTCTTCACCGGGCTCGGCCTCTGCTTCAGGGGCCGCCGTTTCGGCAATAGCCGGTTCTTCCTGCGCAAAAGCCGCTTGCGGGGCCAAAGCCCCGGCACAGATGAGCGACGCTGCAAGCGCCAGGGCGCCGGTCATGGTGGAAAAAGAAAGGGGGTGGCTTTTCATGGTCCTGATCCTTTACTCGTCAAGCCGGCCCGTACGCGCCGGATCATCCTTGAAATGTTTCATCAATCCGTGAGCCGGAAGGTCACAGCGAATTTCTTCCAATGGCCGACGGGCTGACCGTCCTGGGTGGCCGGGGTGAAGCGCCAGTTGCGCAAGGCATGCATGAGCGCCGTGCGGTCGAGGCGCGGAAACCCGCTCGATGTTTCGATGCGCCCATCCGTCACGCGGCCGTTTTCGGCAACAAAGAGCATGAGCACGACGCGGCCTTCTTCACCCGCACGGCGGGCGGCAGCCGGATATGGCGGCTGTGTGTTGCCATGACCGGGGGCGGCCTGCGGCTCCCTGAACCGCTGGCGCACGGGGGGCGCAGGTTCGGGCGGCGCTTCTTGCACCTGCTGGATCGCCTCTGCGGGCGGTTCCGGCGGCGGTTGCAGTGTGATTTCAGGGGGCGGCACATAAGCGGGCGGCGGCGGTGCGAGATCCGGCGGAGGCGGCGGGGCCGGGGGTTCTTCAGGGGCCTCCGGCGCCTGCTCTTCGATGAGCGAGACCTCCAGTGGCGGCTGCACGATTTCGACAACTTCCTTGGCAAGGCCGCTCATCAGAGCAATGCCGAAAACCACATGAATACCGAGAACGACCGCAAGTCCGAAAACCCGGCTGGAGCTTGGATGTCCTTCACGAAAGTCGAGCGTACTCATCGATCCATCTCCTTAACCCATGCCGCACTTGCGCGCGGGCCCAGACCTGCTTCGTTCCGTTCTCCTCCGCCGTTTCGAAGCATCTCTTGCATATCGAATGCCAAACCCCTTCAGGCCGCGCCGTGAGAAAGACGCACAAATTTGCTGCGGAAATAGACAAGCGGTTCCTTTTCCACATCCGTTTCGAGAAACCGCACGCGGCCCACCAGAATTTCATGGTCACCGCCGTCCAGAACTCCATCGAGAATGCAATCAAGCGCCGTACAGACCCCGGTGAGAAGCGGCGCGCCCTCTTCTCCGTTCACGGAATCTTCTTCCGGCTGGCGGTATTCGATGCCGTCAAACTTCGCCTTGCCGCTTGAAGAGGCGAAACATTGGGCAATCTCTGCCTGCGCTGCTGAAAGTATATTCACGCCGAAAAAGCCGTTTTCCTTGATGGCTGCCAGCGTGTTGCTCTTGCGGTCCAGACAGACGACGACAAGCGGCGGGTCCATGGATAAGGCCGAGAATGCGCTGACCGTGGTTCCGAGGGGTACATCATGCTGATAGGTCGTGATCACCGTGACGCCGCTTGCAAAGGAGGCGAGCGCCTGACGGAAAGAGGCCGGATCGAAATCCGGTTCCATGGCGGGTTCCTGCATAAGCCTCATCGTCACCCTCCCTTAAAATGGCTTGTCGCCGTAAACCGGCTTGTAGGTTCCCGCACGCTGCTTCTCCGCCCGGCCGCATATGGCAAGCGCGGTCAGCGCATAGATGAGCGCGCTTTCGGCAAGGTCATCCGGCGTCGGGCGCCAACGCATCATGCCGGTGGTTACAGCGGGAATGCGGTGCATGTTGAAGACATTGTGGTCGCGCCACATGCTGGAATAGACAGGGTTGGCGCGCTCCAGCGGATGGCCGCGGGTAAGGCGGGTGGAGCTGTCCACGGCCGCCACGAGCGGGGCCACCTCCGCCGCATCCGCCTCGAAGCCGTGCCGCACCACCATGGGCTCTATGTCGAAGCCATCCAGATCAAAACCGCGCAGGATCTGCGTGAGCTCATGCTGCAGGTCCGCGGCCTTCTGCTTTACGGTGAGGCCCGCTTCCAGATAGATCGAGACGACTTCCGTGCCTGCACCGAAGGAATGCGGAATGCCGGCCTTGATGGAGTCGATCTGCGTTTTCGGAATCGAGATGCCGCCTTCACATTCATAACGGTGTCGCTCCGGATAGGCTCTGCCCCATTCATGCAGCGCATCGAGGATGGGCCCCAACCGGTAAATCGGGTTGGGGTGCTCGAGAATGTTTTCCGGCGTTTCAAGAATGGGCGTGAACATGCCCTGCCCGTAAAGGCGGATGCGGAAAACGGCATAGCCGCAGCCAAGCCAGGTCAGGCCGAAGTCGCAGCCTTCCGCTGCAATCGCATAATCCGGCGCGACGCCGCCATGATGAAAAAGATAATGCGCGCCGATATCCTTGCCGAGAAACTCGACGCCTTGGCGTTCTTCGATGGGCTCCGGCCCGATTTCGCCGGGACACGCCGTGAGATAGAGCTTGCCTGCCAGATCGAAACCGGACTTCTTCAGCGCCTTGGCGGCGATGAGGAAGCAGCTCATGGGCCCGCGATCATTGGCGATGGGATAGCCATAAAGCTTACCGTCTTCGAGCCAGCATTCGAGCCATTCGCGATTTTTCAGCGTTTCGGGCCGGTAGCGCGCGCTATCCAGCACCGGCTCATAGGTCGGGCTTTCCGTATCAAGATGCGCGGTATAGAGCAGGTTGGCACCGTCACCATTGCCGCCATATTCGCCGATCACATTCTGACGTTCCGGCGTTGCCCCGCAGGTGCGCGCGTCAAAGCCTTCGCTTTCCAGCCAGTCATAGACGAATTTGCTGGCGGCCGCTTCGTGGCGTGAGGGACTGGGGATATTGCCGAGCGTAAGGGCAAGCTCGGTAAGCTCTTCCTTATCGATGGCGGCGGCAAGAGCCGCGCGCTCCTCGTCGCCGATTGCATAAGGGGCCGGAGCCTTGATGTCGAAATGATCTGTCATCCGCCTTAACGCCTTTCACTCTTTACTCTCGTCCCAGGCGGCAGTGGCCTCCTCTGCCGCCATCAGGATTGCGCAATTCATTTCAAGCGCCGCAAGCGCGTTTTCATGCACCTCTGCGCCATAGGCCGCGCAGGCGTCTTCTGCGATGAAGACGTGATAGTCCCGGTGAAACGCATCCCGGACCGTGCAATCGACACAGCATTCCGTTGTCAGCCCGCAGACCAGCAGTGTGTCGATGCCCTTGCGCTTGAGAAGCTCATCGAATCCGGTTGCGTGGAAGGCGCTGTATTTGGGCTTGAGAACGATGTTTTCGCCCGGTTCCGGCTTAACGTCATAAAAGGCGGCGCCGGGGCTGCCGACCCGGCAGATGGCGCTTGAACCATCTGCATCCTGCCCCCGGCGGCGCATCCATTCCTTCCAGGCGGGCGAGTCCGTCTCAGGGCTCGTGCCGAGGCCGATGAAGATCACCGGCACACCTGCCTTGCGGGCTGCCCTGGCCAGCATTCGCGACTTGTCGATGGCTGCGGGAACGGCGCCCATATCGACGCCATACCCCGCCATCATGCCGTCCGGTGCGGCAAAGTCGTGCTGTATATCGATGACGCAGAGCGCGGT